>ENA-OQET01000621-OQET01000621.1-human-gut-metagenome-genome-assembly--contig:-NODE-621-length-18169-cov-4.252577_pt1 | contig 18169 bp, 17 predicted proteins | sample MGYA00242800_ERZ504645 | MGnify/ENA primary metagenome ERZ504645 (study PRJEB26092, sample SAMD00036308) | human gut metagenome | host: Homo sapiens | study: EMG produced TPA metagenomics assembly of... | reverse complement strand
ACCAATCAAAAAATATTTTTAATAAATGATTATCTGTTTCTCTAATTCCCAATAAAATAATAAATTTCACATCAAATTCTCCCCATTTCACACTTCTATCTAAAATCAATACAGAAATACATGATTTTTTGGTAGATACTTCTATAGAATGTGGAACAGCAAAACCATACATAAATGAGGTTGCTGAGACTGCTTCTCTTTTAAAAACATCTTCTTTGTATGCTTTTGTAGCTAAATCATTATCTATCAATTCATCACATAAATAATTTAAAATTTCTGTTGTATCATGAAATGTTTGATGTACATGAAATAAATTTTCTTTAATAAGTTTTTTTAACATCTTCACTACATCATTGTGATAAAGCTTATTATCTAATTCATTAAGAAGCTGAAATACTTTACTTTCATCTTCGTTATTTACAAATAAAGTTATTTGAAGAGTTGGTATGTCAAGTTGATGTTTTAAGGGAACTGTTGTTAAAATGAAATCTGGTTGACATTGTTCAACCTGCAATTCTTCAAAAAAATGAAATATCTCAAGAATTTCCATTCTCTCCCCAAATCTATTTTTTAATTTTTCTACACAAGGAATAGATAACATTTGATTGTGAGGAATGATGACTATTCCCCGATGACGATACATACTTTGGCTTCTTTCATAAGCTGCTCCCAAATGCAAAGCAAGAAATGCCAGCTCGTTTTCGTTAATAGTGTATCCTGTGCATTCAGTAATAACCTCACCAGAATGTACTGCCATTTCAAAAACCAAAGGGTATTTTCTTTTAATTTCCTTTAAATAAAGGTTTGTAACTTTAACATTGTTCACTTGTCTTTCCAATAAAGACTGTAAATGTGTAATTAATCCAAGTTTTAAATCATAATCATTTGAAAGATCTATACCAAAATATTCCTTTATTTTATCTATAATTGTATAAAAAATATATTTCAAATTTTCACTTTCTTTTCTATTTCTATTATAGAATTTTCCACTTTTCCCCAATAAAAGATACGAAAATAAAACCACTTCATCTTCAATAACGGGTATATGTATCACTTGCGAAACTTTTGAGAAAAAATCTTTCGCCACCTTATATTCTAAACTATCCTTCAGTTTTTCATTATAAGTTTTATCTTCAATATAGTTATGATTAATAATTCTTTCTATTGAAACACCTGCATGTATCATAATCATAGGAAAACTCACATCTCTAATATAGTAATCATTCATTTCACAAACTTCTTCTAATATATCTTTAACTTCTAATAAATCAAAATTTTCCCATAAATCAGCAATAGAATTTAAATTCATAAAATTCCCTTTAGTTTCTTCTGTCAGCAAATCTTTGTAAAGTTTTCTTTTATCTGCTTCATCTCCTACTAGATAAATTGTATTTTTATTACGAACAATTTTTAAACTTGAATAACTACTAATCATTCTTCTAATTTTCTTTAAATCATTATCTATCGAATATCCACTAATAAAAACTCGATCTTGCAATTGAATTAAGTTAATTTCACTTTCTTTAAACAATAATTCCTGTATTAACCAAACACATCTTTCATGTGATGTTTGTGGAATAATTTCCTTGGGTTCAATATCTTGTTTTGATAAAAGTGTTTGATCAATATGATAACCTTTCCTTTTATCAGCACTAATTAACAAACAATCGTAAAATTGATTAATATGCTCTATATCATTACGTATTGTACGATCTGTAACATTTAGAATATGCGCCATCTCTTTTCCAGTAATCCATTTTTTATCATTCAATAGATCAATTACATGCATTTGTCGATCATTTAACATATCTTTTTCCCTCCATTTATTATCATTATAACAGTAATTTTTTTTACACAACATTAATTGTGTTTCCTAATTGTTAGGAAATAAAAAACAAGGTTTCACTTGTTAATCTTTAAAAGTATATCCTACACCTACTTCTGTGACAATAAAACGAGGATGATTCGTATCTTTTTCTATTTTTCGACGAAGAGTAGCCATAAATACTCTTAATGCATTTTGATTAGAATGATCTTGATAACCCCAGATTTCTTTTTGAATGTAATTATGTGTTAATACTTTACCACGATGTTCAATTAAAAGCTTTAAAAGATTAAATTCAATCGGTGTTAAATGAATTTCTTCTTGATCTATTAATACCTTTCTATAAATAAAATCAACCTCTAAATAATCCTTTTGATATTTCTTTATTTCTTCATCTTCTTTTTTAGATAATCTTTTAGCTACTCTAATTCTAGCTAAAAGCTCTCCCATATAAAATGGTTTTACAACATAATCATTTGCTCCTAAATCAAGTGCTTTGATTTTTTCTTGTTCTTCTAATCGTGCAGAAACAACAATAATAGGTTTTGAAGAAATTTTTCTAATTTCTTGAATTACTTCAAGACCATCAATATCTGGTAAACCTAAATCTAAAATAACAATATCAGGTTGATGACTATAAAAAAGACTTAATGCTTCATGACCCTTTGTTGTCATTAATATACGATATCCTTCTTGTTCAAAAGACATTTGCAGAAAATGGGAAATATATGGATCATCTTCTACAATCATAATTAAATCATTCATTATACATTCAACTCCTTATCACTAGGAATAGTAAAAATAAAACATGCTCCATCTTTTTCATCCTTAGCCCAAATTTTTCCACCATGAGCTTGAATAATTGCTTTACAAATAGCTAATCCTAAACCAATTCCTTTTTGACTATCATTAGAAACATTGGTATCTGTTACAAATTCTTCAAAAATATGATCTAAAATATTTTTAGAAATTCCAGATCCTGTATCTTTAATCATAAATTGTACTTCATTTTCTAATTTCTTTACATGAATCGTAATTTGATCTTTTTCTTTTGTATACTTGATTGCATTATTTAAAATATTAATAAATACTTGAACCATTAATTTACCATCTACATTAATAAATAATAAATCTTGAGGTACATCTACAACCACATTTCTTTTTTCTAATTCAGGTAAATGTTGTATTGCTTCATAAATCAAATCATCTACAACTTCTAAATTTTTATGTAAGACTAAATTTCCACTTTCTATTTTAGACATGTTTAAAATATTTTCAACGATTTGAGTAAGCCAATGTGCTTGATCATGTATGTCTTTTGCAAGTGAATAAACATCCTCATTTGTAAGATGATCTTGATTCATCATGAGTTGACTTGCTCCAACGATTCCTGTAAGTGGTGTTCTTAAATCATGTGAAATACTTCTTAACATACTGTTAAGCATATGTTCTCTTTCCATCGCTACCTTTATTTTTTCTTGTTCTAAATAAGTAAGTTCTCTTTCTAAAGCTTTCCTAATTGATTAGCAGCTGCTTTAATGATAATCATTTGATCTTCATTGAGTCCTTGATGACTTAATATTTCAATACTTCCTAAAACTCGATTCATTCCTATAATAGGAATTACATTTTTACTTTCTTCTTTTATTTCCAAGGAAATATTTGTTTTTATTTGAATACTTTCTTCAATATATTGATTTCCTTTTAATAAAATATATTCGATCCCTGAAACGTTCAATAATCTTTCTGATAAGCTATATAATTGTTTAGAAATACCTTCATTCTTTTTAGAAATAATAATTTGTTTTTGAAAACGATCCGTTAAACTACAAGCAATAACAGAAGTCATCAAAAAGAAAAGAATAAGCATAAAATCGTTAGGATCACTAATATGAAAATCATAGTTAGGGTCAATATATAAAAAGTTAAAACATAATACACTAACAATAGATGCTAATAAACCATAAAAATATCCTTTAGTAAATGTAGAAATTAATAAAACTCCTACAATAAATACCATTAAAATATTTTCTTTCCTAATTCCCATTGAATTTAAAGTAAATGAACAAAATAATTCAATCGAAATAATAATACCAAAATAAACTAAATACCTTAATTTTTCTTTCATCAAATCACCAAGATCATCATGACATACATTTTAGAATCATATCAACATCTTTTTTCTTTCCTATAACTAAAAGATGATCTTCTACATTAAAAACATAATCTACCGAAGGTAAAAAATCTGTTTTATTATCTTTTTTTGATTCCTATGATATAAATATGAAAAGCTGCTCGAATATTAATTTGTTTAATTGTTTTTCCTAACCATTGACGTAATGCAGGAATTTCATAAATAGAATATTCATTATCCAATTCAACATAATCATACAAATTATCATTACTTACACGCACTGCTAAGTTTTTCAGCACTGTCACGATTAGGATAAATAACCTCATCTGCCCCAATTTTTTAATGAAAAATTTAGCGTGTATATCTCTTGTTGCTTGAGAAATAACATACTTGGCTCCTAATTCTTTGAGTAAACTTGTAATTTCCAAACTACTTTGGAAATTTGTTCCAATACAAACAAAACAAATATCAAAATTAGCGACACCAAAACTTTGCAAAACATCTTCATTTGTACAGTCCCCTATTTTGATATTCGAAAATCAAATTTTGTTAGATCTTCTAAAACGAGATTCATCTTTATCTACGATCATCACTTCATTTCCAAGTGAAATCATATTACTTGCTAGATGGTGACCAAAACGTCCCATTCCTATAATTAATACTGTTTTCATAACTCCTCCTACCCAATAGCTATTTTTTCTACTGGATTTTACAATTTGAAATTTTCCTTTTTTCTTGAAAGACTTAAAGCTAAAGTTAAACTTCCTACTCGACCACAATACATTAATAAAACAATCACAATTTAGAAAGCATTGTCAGTTGTCTTGTAATCCCTGATTGAAATTCCTACTGTTCCAAGTGCTGAAAAGATTTCCAAAAAAAACATCTTGCATTGGAAGTTGAGGTTGCATGTCAAAAAGTGCAATTGCACTTATAAAAATAAATATAAGATTTATTAAAAAAACGGAACATGCTTTTTTTATCGTTTTACTATCAAAACGACGATTAAAAGCATTGGCTTCACTTTTGTTGGTCATTGTAGCGTATACAAAAATAGTCAAAACTGCAAAAGTCGTTGTCTTAATACCTCCAGCTGTTGACCCAGGACTACCACCAACAAACATTAAAAACATCATTAATAAACTTGTTGAAGGTTTTAAATGAGAAACATCAACTGTATTAAAACCAGCTGTACGACAAGTCACAGATTGAAAAAATGAAGCTAAAATCATTTCTTCTTGAGACAAGGAAGAAAGTGAATTTTGACATTCAAATAAATAAAATAATACGGCTCCGACAACAATTAAAATAACTGTCATTATTAAAACAATTTTTGTTTGTAAAAGATATTTTTTAAACTTAAACCCTTTTTCATAAATATCTTGCCAAACAATAAATCCTAGACCTCCTATAATAATCAATGCCATAATTGTTATATTAACAATTATATTAGAAGCATAAGGAGTTAATGAACCATAAGGTTCTATTGTTCCAAGTAAGTCAAATCCTGCATTACAAAAAGCAGAAATCGCATGAAAGATTCCTAAATAAATACCTTTTAATAAACCAAAATCTTCTATAAAAACAAGACTTAAAATAATTGCGCCAATTCCTTCAAATAAAAAAGTTCCTTTTATAATATGTTTAACAAGTTTGACCCCACCGGCTAATTTTAAAGAATTGACACTTTCTTCAATCAAGCCTCTCTGTCTTAAACTAATTTTTTTCTTAAGATAAGTGGCTAGAAAAACCCCAATCGTAATAAAACCTAAACCACCAATTTGAATTAAAAGTAAAATCACGATTTGTCCAAACAATGTCCAATGTGTTGCTGTATCATAAACAACTAAACCTGTTACACAAGTGGCACTTGTCGCTGTAAAAAGCGTATCTAAAAAAAGTCCGTATGATCACTAGAAACAGGTAACAAAAGTAAAACGTTCCAATTAAATAACAATTGCAAATCCTAATGCAATGATTTCAACATTTGTTCTTCTTTTGATCATATAAATGTTTTATTAACCTTTCTATGTCTTCTATTGTTTGTAATAATTCAATATTTTCTTGATATAATTCTTCATACTTTTGTTTTCCAATTAAAGAATAAACTTGGACATCTAACATATCTCTATGAATGCGATAATTCATTAATAAGTTATAATAATCATCTTCACAGCATAAAATGACATATTGATAACTTTGTTCAAAGTGATATATTTCTTGTTTTGGTATACATTTGATTGTATCATTTTCATATTTTTTTGCTATTTGATATTGATCATCATAAATGATAAGAATTGTTGGATATTCTATACTTTCTATAAGCTCATCAAAACAACTCATTTGTTTATATACCATAAACAAAACAATTATCAAAATAATCACTAATATAAAATTCACCATAATACTCCCCTCATTATTTCTATTATAAAATGGGAGGTATTAAGATAGTGTTAAGATACTTTGTATATACATTAATAAAACATAAATAAAAAGGATCAAGATAATTCTTGACCCTACCAATAATCTCGTTGTTGATCTGTAACTTCCAAAGTTTTTGTATTCACTAAATAAAAATCAACAAGATTTTGTGTGCTACTTTTTTTTATATACTTTTCTAAAACAATTTCATAATCTTCATCATTATTTTTATATTTATTAAATACAAGAGATAATGTATATTCATCATTTGTACTTACAACTGCATAAGGATAACCTTTAGCGTCATATTGATAATCAAAACAAGGGTTGTCTAATTTATTTTGTGCTATTAAAAGGTCATACACTTTTTCAAAATAAACTCTTTCTGGATCATTTTCTAAATCAGTCGTATCACTTTCTTGTGCTGTTGTTTCTTGATTTGCTTCCTCTGTTTGATTTTGTGACTCACTTTCATTTGTATCCTCATTACTTGTTTGAGAGTTAGACATTTCAAAAGGGTCTGGAGCAAAGTAAAATTTTAAATCTCGATTATTAGAAAGCTCATAGACTCTGATATCTTTTTGTTTTTCTAAAATATAAATAAAGTAATAATCCTTTTTATATTTAAAATAAAGCATATGATTATTGATTCTATGCAATTTCACTATTTTAGGTGAACTATTTTTTTCAAAATAAGCTTTATCATCTCCAATAGTTAAAGTATAGTGTGTTGAAATATATGTTCCTAAATACATGTGATTATTGATTTTAGAAAAAAGTTTATCGTTTTTAGTTTCATTTTCTAAAGAAATCACTTCTATTTTTTGATTTTCTAAAATATAGAGCACACTTTGATAATTTCCCACTTCTGCCTTATTTGAAACATTCGTTATTTGTCTTTCAAATTTTCCATAACCTTTTTTATACCGACTATAAAGTGTAAGCTTTTGATTTTGTCGTGTATAAGCCATGTCATTATCTAAACGATGAATATCATTACCCATAATAAAAGGTAAGGCAATATAAAGTACAATCAATAATAAACTCACATAAAGACCTATCCCTTTTTTAAACCTCTTCGCTACAAAAAAGATAAGAGCGACTCCTAGTATAATACTTGTTATTTGAATAATAGGTACAAGAATCGTTGAAAGTGAAATCATTTCAACATGATTTATATAACTATAAATACTCCCTAATACAAGATTCCCTAAACTTAATGAGAAAAATACAAAAAGAAGTGCAAAACAGCTAACAAATAATCTCTGTTTTTTTCCATTAATTGGTTTTTTATTCTTCACAAATTGATTTAAATAATCATAAAGATTTTCATCTTTTTCTATCACAATAGAATAATCTATAAAATTCAAAGTTATGGTTTCTTTTGAAAGAACATAATTTTCTAGATCTTTCATTTCAATGAATAGATTGTTATAAAAGAAACGATTATTTTCATCAATATAAACAAGATCATAACCTAATATCTTTTTCTTTCTTCTAAAATTTAAATTAATAATTGCCATAGAAGTCACAAAAAGAATAATCCATACATAATCAAAACCATATAAAATACTTTCTAAAGCAAAAACTAATAACAAGACATATAAAGATAAAACAACTAATTGTTTATAAAATTGTTGTTTGATTATATTTTGATATTCAAATTCTCTAATATGTAATTCCAAGTAAATCGCCTCACTTTTACATACATTGATCACTTATTTTTATTTAAAAAGTTAACAATTGTTTGATAAACATCTTCATTATAAAAAATACTTCTTCCATGATCTGCATCATGAACTCTACCAAAGATTACATCATAGTGATATTCTTTAAGTTTTTCATAGAGTTCTATACTTTGGGTAATAGGTACAACATGATCTTTATCTCCATGAAGAATGAGAAATGGTGGTAAAGACATATTTTCTTTTAAATAGGTCATTGGTGAAGCTTTCATTAAAAGTTCTATATCTAATGATCCTAAAAAATCAGTCACATTTCTTTCTTCATGCCAGTCATATTTACTATACCAATTACTAAATGTCATAAAATTTGTGACTCCATATAAATCAATGATTCCTTTAAAATTATACCTTTCTTGTAAAGCTACAAGTAAGGCAATATGTCCTCCTGAAGAATCTCCACTTAAAAATACATGTTTAAAATCAATAGGATAATTTTGATAGTTTTCTTTTAAATATTCAATAGCTTTTATAACATCATCTACTTGCGTTGGATATTTATATTCAGGAGCACCATGGTATTCAATAATTGCATACACATAACCTGCTTTGACAATCGGCATAAAATCAAAAATATGATCATTCATATCTTGTTTATACCATCCAGAACCTTGTACGTGAATCACTAATGGATATTTTCTTTCTTCATCTAAAATCGTATTTGGAAATAAAAAACGAATCATACAACCTTTTTGATATTCTACATCTTTCATCCGGCATCTTAGATTTTCTTTATTTCCTTTAAGTTCTAAAGCACCATCTATATTGGATGTATATCGTGGAAATGTTTCATAACTATAATCTTTAACTTTCATAACAAACCTCTTTTATACTTTCTACAATTTTTTCAACAAGTTCTTTTGAAACAACATCATAATCATTTTCATGAGGCGAAGGTGCATAGGCATATGAAACTTCATGCGTTTTAGTTGTTGGATCATTGATCCAATCTTTACATGAACTATGTACTTGATAGATTCCTGTATCCTCCATCATCTTTCTAGCATTACTTGCATTTATACCACTTCCAGCCAATATTTCAATTTGATTACCATATTTATTTTGTAAATCTTTAATTAATTCTTTTCCATCCATTGCCTTTGGTTTTAAACCACTAGTAAGAATACGATCCACACCCAAATGAATCAATAATTCAATTGAAGCATAGGGATCAGCTACACAATCAAATGCTCGATGAAAAACAACCTCTCCTTGATACTCTTTAATAATATCGATCATTTCTTTTGTTTGTTTTTCATTAATTGAACCATCTTGATTTAAACATCCAAAAGCAATCCCATCTGCCTTATTTTCAAGCATACAACGTGCATCTTCTTTCATAACTTCAAATTCAATATCGTTATAACAAAATCCTGCACCTCTTGGTCTTATCATTGTAATAATTTTTAAATTTGTATTCTTTTTTGTTAATTTCAAAGAAGCTATTGAAGGCGTTAAACCACCTAAATGAAGAGCACTATTTAATTCAATACGCTTTGCCCTTCCATAATAAGCATTTAAAGCATCTTCATAACTCCCACAACATATTTCAACTAATCGTTCCATAAACTTCTCCTTTAATTTTTCTTCTTTTATTATAGCCCATAAAAAAAGATCATCCTAGATGATCTTCTTAAAATTTTTCAAATAGTCTGTTATCTCATTAAAAGGCAGTGGCTTACTATAATAAAACCCTTGAATAAAGTCACTTCCCATTTCTAATACTTTATGAAGTTCTTCTTCCGTTTCAATTCCTTCAATACACATATTGACCCCAACACTATGAGCCATGTCGATCATATGCTTTAATAATAAATTTTCATAATCATTACTTAAAGCATTCTTCATAAGTCCACGATCTACTTTAATACAATCTGGTTTTAAATTATATAAATAATGAAAGTTAGAATACCCTGTACCAAAGTCATCTAAAGCTAAAAGAATACTATTTTCTTTTAATTGATTACAAAAATTAACAAAAGAGCGATCTGATTCTATAAAGCCACTTTCTGTAAGTTCAATAACTAATCTATTTCGATCAACATTATATTTTTTCATTATACTTAAATATCTTTTAAAATAGCTGATTTTAAAACTTGCACATATGAAATATTAACATTTACTTTTAGTTGAGATTGATATTTTTTTAATGATAAACATGCTTGAATTGCTTTTTCTAAAACCCATTTACCTACAGGAATAATAAGACCACTTTTTTCAAGTAATGGGATAAACTCCATTGGTGATATTTTTCCAAATTCATCGCATTTAAAACGTAGTAATGTTTCTAAATGTGTTACTTCATTTTTTATTTACATCGACTATAGGTTGAAAATACACATCAAATCCTTCGTAATCATGATCAATAGATTGGTGTAAATATCTAATAATCGCTGATTCTCTTTGAAATTTTTGATAATCACAGTTATCAAAAATAGCATATGTATTTTTGCCACTTTCTTTTGCATTATTTAAAGAGAATTCTGTCCATTTCATAATTTCAATATAACTAGCTGTTGGATGACTATAAAAATCTAGGATTCCTGCTGAAAAAGTATAATAAATTTCATAGTTTGTAGACTCAATAAAATCAAGGGTTCTTTCTTGAATCTTTTTATAAAGATAAATTGCATCATCAACTGTCCCATTTGAATCAAATATAATAAATTCATCAGAAACAATATGATAAAGTTCTTGATACTCATTTAAAAGATCTTTGATATACTTTCCTGCTCGTTTAAGAATCTCGTCTCCAAACTTTAATCCATAATTTTCATTAATATTCTTAAAATTATCAATTCCTAGTCTTAAAACAAAACCCTTTTCAAAATCATCATCAATTGGATAAATAAAATTTTTAAAACTTTCTTCTCCTAACAATCCACTTACATTATCAGCATACTGTTTTTTACCAATTTCATTAATACACCCAATTAAATATTTTACTTGATGATTTTCAATAATTACCTGTCCTCGACAATTGATCCAAACAGGTAAACTTTCATCATTTAGCCATCTATACTGCATATTGTGATAGGTCTTTTCTCCAGACAAAATCTTATTTAGATCCTCTACAACTAAATCATAATCTTTATAATAAACAATTTTTTTAAATTCTTTAACAGGATTTTTAAAATAAGCATTATCCATTTTAAATCTTACTGCAGCATGAGGGGAAATAAAATATTCATCATTTTCAACATCTAAAATATATAAATAATCATTTACGCAATAGTCTAGAGAAACAATAATATCTTTATATATCTCTATTTTTCTTGAAATTCATAATTACTCCACCTTATATATTATTTATCATTCTAATTTTAGTACCCCCCCCTGATGATTTCAACACTTTTCGACTTTTTTCTTACATTTTATTAACATTCTTAATTGACCATCTGAAACAGTTGGTGATTAGGTGTAAAGTTTTGTACATGTAAAAGCCATAATTTTACTTATAAAATTATGGTTTAAATTTTATGAATTCAAATCTTATTTAAAAAGATGTGTCATATGGTTTATTAAGAAAAAAATTACGAAACGAATTTGTTTCGTAGTTATTTATAAATAATTTTGTATATTTTGCGATAGTTCTTTTTCAATTTCAATAAGTTTTTCTGTCACTTCTTTTATTTTTGATGAAGCATTTTCATATTGATGCAAATATTTATAAAGTGTTTCTATTCCCATAGAACATCCTTCAAAAAGAAGTGAAGCAATTGTTTGATCATCTTCATTCATTTGTATTTTAAAATTCATTTTTAACCATGACATGCTTTTTGCGAGTAATGAAGGTTCTTTTTCTTGAAGATGATGTTCTTTTAATAAATGATCTACTTCATTTTTTAAAGTTTGATGTTTATTTTTTGAAGTAATACAGATTTCTTTGAATTTTTGATTTTTTATCACATCGAGTACCTCATCTAAAGAAGAAATTGCCATTTTTAATCCTGAATCACATTCTTTAAGTAATAAAATTGTATCATTATTCATTATATATGTTCCTTTCAAAAATAGGATTCCCCTTTTAACAAAAAAAATTCTAGGTTTTCACCTAGAATTCATTATTATTTTAAAGGTTTCTTCAATAAAGCTAAACCAAACATTCCAACAACTGAACCAACAGCTAAAGCAAATAAGTATCCAAGAGGATTAGAGATAACACCGATTACAAAGATACCACCATGAGGAGCTATTAATGTACAGTTAAAGAACATTGATAAAGCACCAGCAACTGCTGAACCAGCGACACATGCAGGTAAGATATGTAATGGATCAGAGGCTGCAAATGGAATTGCTCCTTCAGTAATAAATGATAATCCCATAATAACATTTGTAAGTGTTGTTTGTTGTTCTTTTTTAGTAAAACGATTTTTAAAGAAGAATGTTGCAAGCGCAATAGCTAGAGGTGGAACCATCCCACCAATCATAACAGCTGCCATGATATCATAGTTTCCTGAAGTAATCGATGCAGTTCCGAAAACATAAGCTGCTTTATTGATTGGACCACCCATATCAACAGCCATCATACCACCAAGTAACATTCCTAAAATAACTTTACTTGAACCACCCATTGAATTTAAAGCATTTGTAAGAGCTGTATTGATAGCAGCAACTGGTGGATGGATAATAAATGTCATAAGTAATGCCATTAATAATAATCCAAAGAATGGATATAAAAGAACTGGTTTTAATCCTTCAAAAGCATCAGGTAAATAATCAAATAATTTACGTAATCCTTTTATTAAATATCCAGCTGCAAAACCAGCAACTAAAGCTCCTAAAAATCCTGAATTTCCTTGACTAGCTAATGCTCCACCAACAAAGCCAACAGCTAAACCTGGATGATCTGAAATTGACATTGAAATATATCCTGCAAGGATTGGTAACATAAATCCAAAGGCTGTATCTCCTGTTGTTTTAAAGAAAGCAGCTAATGGTGTATTTTTACCAAAGTTACTTGGATCAATTGTATAATCATCAAATAAGAAAGCTAAGGCAATCAAAATACCTCCACCAATAACAAATGGTAACATATGACTGACACCATTCATTAAATGTTTATAGATTTGACGACCAACACTTTCATCACTTTCACTTTCTACAGTTGTAGAAACATGATCTGCATGATAAATTGGTGCATTTCCACTTAAAGCTTCATTAATTAATTCTTCTGCTTTATTGATACCATCTGCAACTTTTACTTGAATCACTGGCTTTCCATCAAAACGTGCCATTTCGACATTTTTATCAGCAGCTACAATAATAGTAATAGCTTCACATTCTTCAATTTCTTTAGCAGTTGGAGCATTTTTAGTTCCACCACTACCATCAGTTTCGACTTTGATTGTAATTCCCATTTGTTTCGCTTTTTCTTCCAAAGCTTCAGCCGCCATATAAGTATGCGCAATACCTGTTGGACAAGCAGTTACTGCAAGCAAACGATAAGTTCCTGTAAATTCTTTTTGCGCTTCTTCTTTAGCTTTTTGTGTAGCTTCTTTTTGATTGATCAAATCCATAAATTCTTCTACACTTTGTGCATTAATTAAAGAATCTTTAAAGTCTGTATCCATTAACATTTGTGATAACATCGCAAGAATTTGCAAGTGTTCGTTTCCACCTGTTTTAGGGACCGCAATCATAAAGAACAGTTTTGCTGGTTGATTATCTAAAGATTGATAATCAACACCATCTTTAACAACCATTGCCGCAAGGCCTGGAGCGTTTACAGCTTCACTTTGAGCATGAGGAATCGCAATTCCTTCTCCAATTCCTGTTGTACTTAATTCTTCACGTGCATAAATTCCTTGTTTATAAACATCTTGATCATTTAAGTTTCCTTGTTTTGCCATTAATGAAACTAATGTATTAATAGCTTAATCTTTATCTAAACATGTAGCGTTAACATCAATCGAAACATCTTTTTATAAATCTAAGATTTTCATTTATAGTTCTTCCACTTTTAATTGTTTATAGACTTCTTGAATCATTGAAGCTTCAGCAAGATCTTCACTAAAAGCAGTTGCTCCTCCACAAGCACTTCCAAGCTTTAAAGCTTCATCATATTTCTTTTCTTTTAAATAACCTGCAATAAATCCAGCAACCATGCTATCTCCACTACCAACACTATTTAATAATTTTCCTTTAGCACCTGCACAATAATAAACATGATTGTCCTCACTTACTAAAATTGCACCATCTTTTTCCAAGAGATACAAGAACATTAATTGCTCCTTGTTCTTGTAATTTTCTTTCATAGAAAATTAAATCTTCTTGATTTTCTATTTTTACATTAAATAATTCTTCTAATTCACGATGATTAGGTTTTATTAAGAAAGGATGATAAGGTAATACTTTCTTTAATAAATCATTCGTTGCATCAACAATAATTTTAATTCCTTGTTGATCTAATTTTTTCATGATTTGTTCATAAATATCACTAGGTAAAGAAGATGGAATACTTCCCGCAAGAACTAAAATATCATTTTCTTGTAAATGATCTAATTTTTCAAATAACTCATTTAATTTTTCTTGAGGAATATCTGGACCACTTCCATTAATTTCAGTTTCTTTAGCCCCTTTCATTTTAACGTTAATTCTTGAAAGACCATTTTCTAACTGACATAAATCACAGTCAAATCCTCTTTCTTTTAATTCTCTAACAATTTCATCACCAGTAAATCCTGCAACAAACCCTAAAGCTGTTGTTTCAAGATTCAAACGACTTAAAATTGTTGAAACATTAAAGCCTTTACCTCCAGGGTACATTTCTTCTTGTTTTGAACGATTTGTTTCACCTTCTTCAAAACAATCAACATGCATAATATAATCCAAAGATGGATTAAAAGTAATTGTATAAATCATTAATCTCTAACCTCCACAACTGTCGCTTGTTCTTTAATTTCTTTTTCACAATGATCTGTAATAATCACCGCATCATTTATTTGACCAAAGGTCACATGATATATCTTATTAAATTTACTATGATCCGATAAAACATAACTCATTTGACAACGTTCCATAGCCAATTCCTTAATAGCAGCTTCTTCACTATCTGGTGTCGTAAAACCATTCATTAAATCAATTCCATTTGTTCCAAAGAAACCTTTAGAAAAATGATAACGACTTAATGACTTCATCGTATTAGCACCCACACATGCCCCTGTAATATTTCTCACTTCTCCACCAAGACATACTACATGAAATCCTTTAATGGTCAATTGTTGAGCTTGCATTAAACCATTAGTAATATAGTGTGCTTCCTTTTGATCTAAATATTCAATCAACTCTAAAGTTGATGAACCTGCATCTAAATAAACCACATCATTGGCTTCAATCATTCCTGCTGCATACTTTGCAAATTTTTTTCTTTTCATCGGCATTTAATAACTGTCTTTTCCCTAATGGATCTTCAATCGTTTGTGTTACCTTAGGAATAAGGGTTGCACCTCCATGAACTCTTTTTAAGAATCCTTGATGATCAAGTTCTACTAAATCTCTTCGTATACTTGATTCACTCGCTCCTGTAAGTTCAACAAGAGAAGCTACAGTCACATTTCCTTTTTTATCTAATTCATTTAAAATAATTCGATGGCGTTGATTATCCATACTGATCACCTCTTACGCGTTCATTATATGACCGTTCAATCATAAAGTCAATTATATTTTGACTGTTTAACCATAGAAATGAACATAAAATGAAAAAAAGAGCACTATTTTGAATGAATGCTCTTTGATATATGAATGAATGCTTAAATTATATAATCTATTGCGGTAACAGTTGCCATTTCTGTACCATCCATTAATAATTTTTGATGTTCCTTTGATTGGGGATATTTTTGTAAGTCTATCAGATTAGAAAACTCAACAATTTGAATCACATCACCGAAATGAGGTCCCACAGGTGGTTGTTCACCTATATTTACCCCTACTTCACTTTTAATAATCAAAGGACAATTTTTACCAACTTCTTCTAACATTTCAACAAAATGTTTAATTTCACTTTTATCTTTTAAAGTAAATACCGATACATGTTTAATCATCTTTTCTCCCTTTTAAGCAATATGCATTCCACCATCTATAAATATTTTTTGTCCTGTTGTATGACTTGCTTGGTCACTACTTAGCCATAATACAGCGTTCACGACTTCTTGAGTCATCGCTAGTTTTTTCATAGGAATCACATGTTCTTTCAACATTGCTTCTTCATGAGGATTAGTTGAAAGTGAATTTTTGGTAAGTTCTGTTCCCATGGTTGGACCTGGACAAATGGCATTGACACGAATACCAAATGCCGCATTTTCTAAAGCTGCCATTTCTGTTAAAGCAATAACTGCTGCTTTAGCTGGACCATAAGCAGCAAATCCAGGTGCCATTTTATATCCACCAATAGAAGCTGTATTAACAATTGTACCAAAACCTTGTTTTTGCATTTGTAACAATTCATATTTTAAACAAAGAAAAACACCTTTCATATCCACATCAACTACTAAATCCCATGTTTTTTCAGAAATTTCTGTTAAGGATTCATAAGGCATACGTACACCATCTGGTCCAATACCCGCATTATTAAAAGCACAATCAAGACGCCCATATTTTAAAACAACTTCTTCAATAGCTTTTTTTACATCTTCTTCTTTAGAAACATCACAGTGAATATAAAAAGCTTCATTTCCTATTTCTTTTATTGCTTGCTTACACACTTCCTCTTTATCTACAGTAAAAGCAACAACATGGGCTCCTTTTCTTGAAAACTCAATAGCTGTTTGCTTTCCAATACCACTTGTTCCTCCGGTAATTACAACCACTTTATCTTTAAAATTCATTTTTTCTTCCATCCTTTAAAAAGCAAAATATTGACTTAAAATAACAATATTAATATTAAACATTAAAAAAATCAAAACAAACAATGCACCTCTATTTGTCCCATCATATGAATTTATTCCTTGTTGTACAAACGCTAAAATAGCAGCTGTAATGGATGTTCCTATTCCCCCTGAAAGTTGCATTAATGTTTGTAATACTGCATTTCCATCTGCTTGTAAATTTATAGGTAAATAAGACATCGCACATGTCATCGTATTACCTACAATCAACCCAATTCCTAAACTATAGATAAAATAAAGCATCATACATAATTGATAAGTAAGATTTTCAAAAAAGAATAAGAAACAAAATGTGGCAATAAAACTACAACATACACCTAAAATAATAGGTTTTTTAGCTCCAAAACGATCTAAAATCAAACCACCTACAGGTGCAAATACAGCACCAACAATGGCTCCTGGAAGTAAAACGACCCCTGCATCTGTAGCGGGTTGTTTTAAAACAATTTGTACAAATGTTGGTAATAATAAACCATATCCTAATGTTGTCATTTGTAGAAACATAATAGCTAAAGTATGAAACGTAAACCCTTTATGATTAAATATTTCTATACGAATTAAGGAATTTTTAATATGTAATTGTCTTTTAGTAAAATAATATAAACTGCTTATTCCAATGATAAAGCAACATAAAACAAACACTAAATGATCAACAACTTGATTCAAATTAGAAAATCCCATAATCAAAGCAACAAAAGCGAACGCTACAGCTATAAAACTTAAAAGATCAAATTTTTCATGTTTATTAATTATTTGTTCACTCATACAAAAATAACCTATAAAACTTGCTAGAACAATAACTGGTAAAACGCAAATAAAAATATAACGCCAAGTAAAATATTGTGTCATTATTCCTCCAAAGGTAGGACCTATCGCTGGTGCAGCCGCTGTTACAAAAGAACCATATCCCATCATTAATCCTAGAAATCTTTGAGGTGATTCCTCTAAAATAATGTTATACATCATTGGTAAAGCAATCCCTACACCTGCTCCTTGTATAAGTCTTCCTATAAGCAATAAAGTAAACTGTTGTGCAAAGATATCAACAATCAATCCTATTGAAAATAAAAATCCCGCTACTAGAAATAACTTTTTTTGTTTGAAATCTTCGTTTTTAAATAAGATGAAATAGGAATTAGAATTCCCATCATTAATAAATTTC
>ENA-OQET01000620-OQET01000620.1-human-gut-metagenome-genome-assembly--contig:-NODE-620-length-18171-cov-3.547495_pt1 | contig 18171 bp, 16 predicted proteins | sample MGYA00242800_ERZ504645 | MGnify/ENA primary metagenome ERZ504645 (study PRJEB26092, sample SAMD00036308) | human gut metagenome | host: Homo sapiens | study: EMG produced TPA metagenomics assembly of... | reverse complement strand
TACCGTTTGAGTAAAGATTATTGTAAACGATGCAAACGGAACTTTTGAAAAAAACTTAAAAAGTAAGTTTTAAAATGTTTTTGCCTCTGTTTACAGCTTTCGTTTACAAGATGATATCGGATGAAATATAAGCCGACCAACGGGAGGAACAGCACCGCAGGTCGCAAGGGGACTTTTGATGGACGGTACGGCTGTCGAAAAGTGCTTTTGCGTTACTTTTGACAAAAGTAACAAAACCGTCGTATCCGGCGATAAATATATTTTGTGCCATAATTGGCAGAGATACAAAATTTATGTGCCCTATCGGGCACTAGTTTTAGAGAGAAAGGAGAAGCGTATGATGATGAAACGAACAATGTGTGGTATGGTTGGGCCAGGTTCACTGGCTCACAATAGAAGGGCATTTAAAGCGGAAAATGTGAATCCGGAAAGAACCCAATATAATATCTGTTACCGAGATGAAAATCTGAAAGAAATTTACAAAGAATTGTTTGATGAGGCTGTGGAGAGATACAATGTTGGAAAACGAAATGATCGAAAGATTACCAATTATTATGAAAAGATGCGGCTTGGAAAACAGGAGAAGCTTTTTCATGAAGTAATATTTCAGGTCGGAAATTGTGGAGATATGGCAGTAGGGACGGAAGAAGGAGAGTTAGCTGTAAAGGTATTGGATGATTTTATAAAAGATTTTGAAAAAAGAAATCCTACACTTCGGTTATTTAATTGCTATTTACATCTAGATGAGTCTACACCGCATTTGCATGTCGATTTTGTTCCATATGTGAGCGGGTGGACTGGAAAAGGTATGGATACGAAAGTTTCTTTAAAACAGGCACTAAAAAGCCTTGGGTTTCCAGGCGGAAGTAAACGTGACACAGAACTTAACCAGTGGATTAATCATGAGAAAGAAGTTTTGGCAGAAGTCGCTAAAAAGTATGGAATTGAATGGGAACAGAAAGGCACACATGAAGAACATCTGGATGTTTATAATTTCAAAAAGAAAGAACGTAAGAAGGAAGTGCAGGCTCTGGAGCAAGAAAAAGAATACCTGACAGCGGAAAACGAAAGTTTAGCTTTCAAGATTTCAGAAGTAAAAGCTGATATTGAAAAGTTGGAAGATGAAAAGCTTCAGTTTAAAAAAGATAAAGATGCTGCAGAAAAACGTGCGAAGAAAGCAGAAACAGAATTGAAAAAACTGGAGGACAGAAGAGAATTCCTGCAACCGGTGATGGATAATGTCAGTAAGGAAATAAAAGAATATGGAATGATCAAAACATTTTTGCCGGAAGCTACTACGTTAGAACGTGCGGTAACTTATCGGGATAAGAAGATCAAACCATTGTTCATTGAAATGAAGAATAAAATCGGTGCGATGGCTGCGCAGGTGAAAGAACTCACAATGAAAAGGTATATGGGGATATAACACAGATAGAGACAGATGCGATACCGGATTTTGATTTTCTTTTAGCAGGATTTCCATGTCAGCCATTTAGTTCAGCAGGAAAAGGCTTGGGATTTGCTGATACAAGGGGGACGATGTTCTTTGAAATTGAAAGAATTTTAAAGGAGAAAATGGATGCAGGTAAGGCTGCAAAAGGGTTTTTTGTTAGAGAATGTTGAGGGATTGGTAAATCATGATGGAGGTAATACATTAGCAGTAATTGTGGATCACCTACAAAAATTGGGATATAATGTAAATTATAAACTTATAGATTCACAATATTTTGGTTTACCGCAAAGTAGAAAAAGAGTGTATATTGTTGGTATGTTAGATGCAAAAATTAATTTGGATAATTTTGAAAAGAAAACAGTTACACTTGGAGAAGTGTTAGAACATGGATTGCCTACAGTAGAGAGCAATTTCACGAAGAAATTATTTAAAAATTATACACCGGAAGAAGTTGTTGGAAAATCCATTAAAGATAAAAGGGGAGGAGAAAATAACATACATTCATGGGAGATTGAATTAAAAGGTTCTACAAGTAAAGAAGAGAGAACATTACTGAATTTGATGTTAAGGGAACGGAGAAAAAAGAAATGGGCAGAGGAGATAGGAATTGACTGGATGGACGGAATGCCTTTAACAGAAAAGCAAATTAAAACTTTTTATGATAATCCAGAATTGCATACGATGTTAAAGGATTTAAAAAAGAAAGGATATTTGACATACGAATATCCGAGAAAATTGGAAGAGGGAAGACGGATACCAGACGAAACAAAGAAAAAAGGATATAATATTGTTGCAGGTAAATTGTCATTTGAATTTTCAAAAATATTAGATCCTAATGAACTTGCACCAACTTTAGTAGCAATGGATGTTTCCAAATTAGGAATAATTGATAATGGAGGACTTCGAAGATTAACAATACGTGAGGGACAGAGACTTTGCGGATATCCAGAAGAATATGATTTATCTATTGTAAATGAAAAAGAAGCATTTGATTTATTAGGAAATACAGTCTGTGTTCCTGTTATAAAAGCTATATCAAAAAGAATCGGGGAAAAATGTAGAAAGGGGAAAGTACATGAGATTAACAGCGCAAGAAGTATATGATAAATTGGTAAATGAAGATGGAATTTTACAGTTAGAAGGACAGATAAAATTTTATTTAGGTGACGTAAATATTATTGTAAAGCAGAGAGATGTTGTGGGAAATATTATGCAGGAATGGTTGCAAGGTTGGTTGGATAAGAGAGGAATAGAGTATGCTCCAAGTGAAAATACTCAGATGCCACCAGATTTTTTCTTAAATCCAGATGACAAAACCAAAAATTTGTTGGAAGTAAAAGCCTTTAACCGAAATCGTGGACCAGGATTCGATATTGCTGATTTTAGAATGTATGAAGAAGAAATAATCAATAAACCATATATGTTAAATGTTGATTACTTGATTTTTGGCTATGATATGAATGACGATGGAGTTGTTACAATAAAAGATGTATGGCTGAAAAAGGTTTGGGAAATTACAAGAAGAATGGAAGATTGGCCTATTAATTTACAAATCAAAGATAATGTTGTACATAAAATAAGACCAGGAATTTGGTATGCGGAGGATACGACAAGAACAGACTATACAGTTTTTGAATCGCTTGAAGATTTCATTTCAGCCATAGAAGAGGCAGTTTTTCAAAATCCAAAAACACATAATAATGCTGGAACTTGGAAATCTGCTTTTTAAGAAGTTATAAACAGGAAACAGGGATTGAGCTTAGTATTCCGAGATGGGCTGAGATAAAAGATAAATATGATTTAAAATCCGTTAGAAAGTTAGAAAAAGCAAAAAATGATTTGGCAAAAGCAACAGATCAGTATGAGAAAATTATAGATAGAATACAACTGTATCATCAAAAATTGCATGCAGAGCAAGCAAAAAATAATGTGGCTAAAGCTGGTAAAATACAGGATGATATAGAAAAGCCAAAAAAAGAATGCGGAAAAGGCTAAAGAAAAAATAAATAAAGCACAAGCTAAAATTGATGAATTGGAAGGGTAAGATAGAAAGAATGGACAGTCTAAGATGGATTGTCCAATTTTTTAGAATTGACAAGAAAATGTGTACAGATTATAATGAATAAAATAGCACTCAATAAGATGGAGTGCTAACAGTTCGTGCAAAAAATATAGAATGGAGGGGATTGCATGAATACATTAAAGTTGGAAATGGAAAATTGTTACGGAATTCAAAAAATGCAACAGGATATTGATTTTTCTAAAAATAATGTAGCAGTTATTTATGCTCCAAACGGAACGATGAAGTCTTCATTTGCTAAAACATTTGAAGCAATTAGAGATGGGAAAACAGTAGAAGAAAAAGTTTATGGTTGCAAAAGTAAATATTCAATTACAGATGAGACTGCAACAGCAATTAGCCCAGAGTCAATAATGGTTATTAACCCATTTGATGAAAATGCATATGAAAATCAAGGAACATTGATGGCAAATGAAACATTAAGAAGACAATATATACAAATTTATAAAAGTATTGACCAAAGCAGAGACGCAATGTTCGGAAAAATAAAAGCCTCATTAAAATATTCAAGTAGAAGTAGTTTTGATGCAGAAAGTAGTATGTTAAGTGATTGGGGATATACGAAGAAAGATTTATTTTTATGCTTAAAAGACATAGAAACTAAATTAAATGATTCGGAATTACAATGTGCGCTAAAGGAAGAAGAATTGGATTATAATACGTTATTCAATTCAAAAGTATATTCTATGGTTACTTCCGGAAAAACTTCTGAGCTGATTGAGGAGTATGAGAAAAAGTATAGTGAACTGCTAGAAAAATCGCTGTATATGCAAAAAGGTGTAATAGATCATAATAATTATGCTAATATAAGTGATTCTTTGGGTAATAATGGATTTTTTTGGGGCAAAAAATGAAATCCGACTTGTTGCCAAAGATGGAAGTACATCGGTAACGCTGAGAACGCAAGATGAATTGAATGAGTTGATAAAAAAAGAAAAAGAGCAGGTATTAAATACTAAGGAATTAAAAGACTTATTTGAAAAAATTAATAAGGCTATTAGTAAAAATAAAGACACACAAGCGTTTAATGCATATTTACAACAGCATCCAGATATAGTTGCAGAATATCGGGACATTGACAAATTTAAAAAGAAAGTATGGGTAAAAGTCTTTTGCATATATCAAACGGAATTACATGATTTGTTAGAGTATTATGATAAGGCACAAAATGATTTAAAACAATTAAGAGATAAAGCGAAAAGTGAGACAACCGATTGGAATAAGGCGTTGGATTTATTTAAGAAAAGATTTTTTGTTCCATTCTCAATAGAACCGGCGAATCAAGAGGACGTTATATTAAATTTAGATTTGCCAAGTTTTAAATATATCTTTGAGGATAATAGAGGTTCTAAAGAGGTTTCGAAGGAAAATCTGTTAGATGTTTTGAGTACAGGAGAAAAGAGAGCATATTACATCTTGAATCTAATATTTCAAATTTTGGTTGCTCAAAAGGAGGGGCGAGAAAAACTTGTTATTTTAGATGATATATCAGAGTCTTTTGATTACAAAAATAAGCATGCGATAATAGAGTATATCAGTGATATCGCTGAATATACTAGTTCGCAGGGAGGGAAAGTATTCAAAGTAATCTTACTCACTCATAATTTTGATTTTTACCGAACAGTTGCTTCACGTATTACTAAGCGAGGAAATTTCATATATTGCATATACTGATGGAGGAAAGATAAATTTTGAAAAAGGACAGTATACTAGAAATTTATTTGAACATTATAAAGATGAGATTGCAAAGAGAAATAGAGATAATATAGTTGTTGCATCGATACCATTTGTTAGAAATTTAATAGAATATACGGAAGGAAAGTCGAATCCGGAATATCTTAAATTGACAAGTCTGTTACATTATAAACCGGATACAACAACTATTGAACTAGGCGAGATTGAAAAAATATATAATCAATATTGGTTTAAAAGTTCAAATGTAAATTTTGCTAAAAATAGAGAAATGGATCACATATATGATATTATTATCAAGGAAGCGGATGCAATTGTGCCAGTTGAAAAATTGGAGATAGAAAGCAAGCTTATATTATCTATGGCAATCAGACTTAAATCTGATGAATATATGATTCAAAAAATTTCTACTGAAGTAACAAATGGAACAGCTATTATAAATGATATATACAAAAAAAATTAATCAGAGTGCTTGGCTGTATAAAGAATATAAAAAAATGTATAAATGATAATGTGATGGAAATTCTGGAGCAAGTTGCTATGTTGACACCAGAGAATATCCATTTGAATTCATTTATGTTTGAACCTATTTTGGATATGTCTTTGCTGCACTTATATGATTTATATCAGGAAGTTAAAAACTTGGTGATATAAAATGCAGTGATAACACCATGATAACAAAATCCCCCAGAACCACACGGACATAACGGAAAATCTGGATTTTTCGCCACGAATCACACGAAAAATCAACCATTTGCATCACCGCAATACACCAGTCTGATATCGTGAAGGTGGACGTACTGTAGGATCAGGACGTGTTGCTACAATCATCGAGTAATCGTTAATTAGTATAACATCCTTATTTAATATATATTGCGTACCGTTAGGTACATTGTGTCCAAACGTAAGATACCCGTAGAACTTCGGTTCTACGGGTTTTTCTGTTGGAAGGATAAATATTTTTCGCAAATCCAATAATAGAGAGAGTAGATTTACCTATGAAGCAGAAATGTGATTAAGGATTATGTCAGATTATACGTTTTAATGACATTATCTCAAGTTTCATGTCCTGCATTTGTCAAGGTATTTTGATTCCTATCATTTACATAAAATAAAGCTTTCTTTTACGAAAAGACAGATGATATAATGAAGATTGTTGAGGGAGAGAAAATATGAAAAAGCTAGAGTTTAGAGGTGGCGGAAGAGATGATTATATGGTGAAAAGACCACAGGAAAATATTCTGATATATTTTGGAAAAATGTATCGAAAGGTTTTTATTGTTGGAGTAGTAGCCATATTATATTGCGTGATATATTTAATATTCAAATGCAGCTCAATAATTAGTGCTTTCAATGTTGTAAATTGGTTGTGGGATGTGGGAGAATTTCTTTTTAATATAGCTATTTCTTTAATTGCTGCAGAAATATTTTTTATTTTTCAGGTTATCATACCAGAGTATAAAAAGGCTCCAGCAGTGAATGAGGCACTATGCCAGGAACTTTACCGATATGTTATAACACCATGTTTTAAACTAAGGGAAAATTATAATAATGATTTGGCTAAGGATTATGAGATAAGAGAAGAAATAATAAATTCTATTCAAAAAATTTTAGTTGTATATACAATTCAAGTTGACTTGTTTGATACATTAATGAATTTAAAAGGCTGTGGATATTTGGAAAGAGCAGCAATAGAAAATACAGAGGATTACATTATTGAATATCATAGAACAGGAAAGGAACTGTTAGAAGAATTTGATTCATATTGCATGATAATTTCTCAATATTGTAGAGAGCAGCAGGAATGGATACGTGTTAGTTCGATAGAGTATAAAAAATTGATCAGTAGAAGAGTTGGGCGTAAAAAATGAAGAATAAAAAGATGATTATTAAGAAGACCCTCGGAACCGTAAGATTTCCGGGGTTTTTCTGTTCTATAAAATATGCTAAAATAAAAAAGTATATTTAAAAATCTAGGTAAAGAAGAGAATATTTATAATATTTAATATTGTTTGGAGAGAATGCTGTTAAATATATTTGGTGCTAGAGAGTTTATATAACAGAGGGGTAATATGAGTATAAAATCAAAAACTGGCTTTTCAGGAAAGCTTCTTTATATAAATAAAGTAGAAATGGATAGTAGGGCAGAAATAAGTATTAATAAATTTTATCAAGGTATGATTACGCTTTACAGAGTTTCAAGAGATATTGTAAATTTGGTGAGAGAAGAAATAAACCAATATTTGGTAATTGAATTAGAAGAAGGAGAAATGATAACGGCAGTTGGATTGAATTTCAAATCAGCGTCAGGAGGAATGGATAATTATTTTAAACTTGAACTGCAGGCAGATATATTGTTTAAGGGTGAAAGGGCTTATACAAATACATCTAAATTTCAAGAGATTCGCTTTGAAATAACGGAGGGAAATGAGTTAATTGGTTTATGCCCGTATGACATGAATAAAAATTATATGGATATTTTATTTTATCATAAAATTGATATACCAATTAATATAGAAAATAAAGTTGTGCAGTTAGAAAACGGGGAATTAACATTTTGTGTTTATCCGAGATATCAATATAGAAAAGAATCTTTTTCCATTGGATTTGCACATTATATTATATGGAAGTTTAATTCAGCTATAGATATGGAGGAGATAAAAAGAAATTTATATATAATAGTGGACTTTTTTTCGGTATTGGCAGGAGAAAATGTTACTGTTAATTCTTTAAATTGTACTGAAAGTAATAAAATGGTAGAAGTTATAGGAATTTGTAATTTTCCGAAAGAAAAGCTAAATGTATTGAAAAATGATACGATGGATTCTATATCTTTTAAAAGGAGTAGTTTATATAAGATAACAGATTTTCAAAATTTAGAGCAAGCAATGAAGTATTGGTTCTCTAATTATAGAAAAATATATAATGCACAGCAAGCGTATGGAAGAATTCTACTTGATGAAGATGTGAAAATTGTAACAATAAACAAATTTTTAGCTGCAATGCAATTGATTGAAGGGTATACTCAGGCATATACAGATGAGGAAAAAGAAATTAAAGAATTTGAAGAAAAGAAGAAAGAATTAATGAGTAAACTTGAAAATGAAGACGAAAAAGAATTGGTTGAAAAGGGGCTTGGATATTCAGGTATATCATTTAGAAAAGCGGTGAAAGATTATTTATATAAAGGTTGCAATTGTTTTATAGAAATATCTAAAACTAAATTTGTAGGGGAAAAGGAAAAACTTATAAATGATATTGTGAATGATAGGAATTTTTATACTCATTCTTCTAATAGAGTACCGGTGACAATGAAATTTGATGATTTATTGAATGTTGCCAGTCTGTGTAAGGAATTGTATAGAATCATAAGCTTAAGGGATATGGGACTCGATACAGAGAAAATTAAACAAAGATCACAAACTAATAGGATGTGTTCTTGGTTGATGAAAAGTATAATGAAAGTTGAGATTGAAAAAGATACTTTACAATGCGGAGAGTTTGATAATGCGATGCGTCTTTTTTCAGAAAGTAAATAGCATGAGAACAGGAAAAGAACTATGTGCATACCATACAATACATTAGTCTGGTTTTGCAAGGCAGGGGAAGTAGTATTATGAAATCCTAGTAGATAAGAAAAATTTGGCATGGATATATTATGCAATTCGAAAATAAATGCAGATAAGTATATAATAGGAACCTAAATGATTTGAGTTCCTATTTTAGTTTCTTGAATAATATTTGAGTTCCTTGAATAAACTTAAATATAATGTTAGAATATGAAAAAAATGGAGGAACTAAAATGACAAACGAAGAATTAATTGAAAAATTAGAATTGATTCAGAAATTTAAGTGTGAAACTCCTACATTAGAGATAAAAAGTGCAGAACAAGGGTGCCCCAAACATTTGTATGATTCATTGTCTAGTTTTTCCAATCAGGATGATGGAGGAATTATTATTTTTGGTGTGGATGAAAAGCAAAATTTTAAAGAAGTGGGAGTATATGATCCGCAAGATATCCAGAAGAAAATAAATGAGCAATGTTTGCAGATGGAACCAGTTGTTAGACCACAGCTTACAGTTGCAGAAAAAAATGGAAAATATTTTGTTTCTGCTGAAATACCTGGTGCAGATATTTCAGATAGACCGGTTTTTTATCGTGGAAGGGGAAGAGTAAAGGGCTCGTTTATACGTGTAGGAGACAGTGACGAGCCTATGACAGAATATGAAGTATATAGTTATGAGGCTTATAGAAAAAAATATCAGGATGATATAAGGGTAATTGAGAGGGCTTCATTTGCTTCATTGGATCAGGTGCTATTAGCAGAATATATTGGATTATTGAAGAAAGGAAAAGCACGCTTGGCAGTTATACCAGACAATGAGATTTATGAGTTGATGAGTATAAAACGGAATGATGGGATTACATTAAGTTCTGTAATGAATTTTAGCCCATATCCCCAAGCTTATTTTCCTCAATTATGTATTATTGCAACAGTTATTCCAGGAAAAGAGATGGGAGAAATCGGTGAGCAAGGAGAGAGATTTTTAGATAATCAAAGAATAGAAGGAAATATATCGGACATGCTTGAGGGAGCAATGAAGTTTGTAAGTAGAAATATGCGAATGAAGACCATTATTAATCCTTTGACAGGAAAACGTGAGGATCGAACGGACTACCCAATTACAGCAATTAGAGAAGCAATATTAAATGCTTTAGTACACCGTGATTATAGTATTCATACAGAGGGCATGCCGATACAATTAATAATGTATGAGGATAGAATTGAAATCAAAAATCCAGGTGGATTGTATGGAAGAATACGAATTGATCAGTTGGGAAAAGTGCAACCAGATACCAGAAATCCAGTAATTGCCTCGGAATTAGAGGTGATGAAAATTACAGAAAATCGATATTCTGGAATTCCAACAATTCGCAGAACGATGCAGGAGTACAATTTACCACAACCTGAATTTTTAGATGAAAGAGGTTGTTTTATTGTAAAACTGTATAAATATGGAGAAGAAAAAAATATTCCTGAATCAGTAGAAAATAGGGAATTAATTCTTTTTGTAAAACGCCGCGAACAAGAAAAGAAATATGTAATTATTTAGGTTTAAGTTCTGTTACTTATGCAATTCAAACGCATATAATGCCTTTAGTTGATAAAGGAATAATAAAAATGAGTATACCAGATAAACCTAAAAGTCCTAAGCAGCTGTTTTATACGGAGCTGTTTGATTGAAAAATATATAGAAATAATGTTGGTATTGGTGGCGGCAACGGATGTTATTCCACCGGCAGCCACACAACCGCTTTCGCACCAGCAGGGACATTCTGGCAGAAGAGGGTCTTTCCACCGTGGGCTGTGGCAATCTGTTCTACGACGTGGAGCCCCAGAATGTGCGGTGTATTATCGGGTGTTTCGTCAGAATGAAGAGTTGCGAGAACTTCCGGAGGATAGCCTTTTCCGTTATCTGTTACTGTCAGGCGGAAAAGATTCTCTGCTATTTCTATCTCTGTGTGAACAGAAATTTCCACAAGACCAGAAATTTCTATAAGATCAGTATTATGCCGGATGCTGTTATTCAGAAGATTTTCCAGCAGGCGACTGAGAAGGGCGCGGTCTGCGGAAAGTTGTGCGTGTTCAGCAGCATCGGACTGTACCAGAGAAATTTCGCAGTTTTCAGCCAGAGGGGTGTCATAAAACTGTGCGATCAGATTACGGAATAATGGACCGGCAGCAAAAGCTTCTTTTCTGAGAGGCTGTGCGCCGTATTCCAGCTTGCTGGTCAGGTTCAGATCATCAATCAGGCTGCGTAATTTTTCGCACTGGGTGCGGATATCGGCAGCTTTCTGACGGGCGGCATCAGGGAGCGCAACATCATGCTCCAGCTGTTCTCCACATCCAAGGATCAGGGCCAGAGGTGTGCGGATATCGTGACTGACACCTGCGATCCACTGTGTTCTTGTATTATCACGTCTTGTAAGCATTTCATTTCTTTTTTTGCAGCTGCGCACTGGTCTGGTTTAATTTTTTCAGCCAGTTCTCCGGTGAAGCCGTTCGTTGGCAGTTGTACTGTCTGTCCTTCTGCAAGGGAATCTAATCCCGTTGCCACAATTTTCAAGCGTTTTGTCCCGCGCCATCCAAGCCAGAGACAGAAGATCAGTCCCAAAAGCAGCAAGCTCAGAAACATCATAGGAACGTTATGGGCTATATCGCGTAGGACTTCCGGAGAATTATAAAGACTGTATTTCCAGAGACTTCCTTTTGGAAGACCGATCACAAACAGTCCATAACTTTCCTTCCAGCAGAATACGGGATAATCATCCAGGTACCAGCGGGCGAAACTTGCAATATCACCGGAAGTATAGTGGTGGTTTAATTTGTCAGGCAGCAGATAATTCCATTTCACATAACCATAATCATCAATTACCATAGCCCAGGAGTAACCATCCATCCACTCTTGAGGAGTATGAGCAGAACCAAAGCTAAGCCCGTTCTTGTTTTCCTCCATGGAATCAGCGATTTTGCTGGCGGTATATTCCTGTTGTGGCAGACGGCTACCTTCCCGCCAGCTGATCCAGACGATCATCCCGGTTCCAAGAAATAAAAACAGTAGAACAACAGCTATAGCAGTCAGTACATAGCGCCGGATCAGGCGGATAAAAGTTTTCATGTCAGACCTCCTTTGCCAGTTTGTAGCCAATGCCACGTACTGTGATGAGATAATGAGGCTGGCTGGGGTTTTCTTCCAGCTTCTGGCGCAGGTGTCGGATATGTACGCCAAGGCTGTTTTCATAGCCATAATAATCGGCGCCCCAGACAGCGGAGCAAAGCGCGTCGTAAGTTACAATATGGCCGCGGTTTTCTGTCAGTTTACGCAGCAGAGAAAGCTCCGTGGCGGTCAACGCAGTGCGGCTTCCGTCCGGTAAAAAAACAAGAGCATCATTGAGATTTACACTTCGGTCGCCAAGTTTCAGCGTTATCATTTGGGCGGAAGAGAGTTCTGTGCGGTAAGAACGCTGAAGAATATGCTGGACACGAAGGAGGAGCTCCTGTATCAGAAATGGTTTGGTAAGGTAATCGTCTGCACCCAGACCAAGTCCGAATAAACGGTCTGCGTCTGCATCACGGGCGGAAAGAAATAATGCCGGAGTATCAGCTTTAGCCCGCAAAGTTCGAAATAAGGAAAAGCCATCGCCGTCCGGCAGGTTGATATCCAGGATCATCAGCTGAGGCTGTTCATTCAGGAAAGCAGCTTTTGCGGTTGCACAATTTGTGGCAGTTTGGATATGCTGGTAGCCTGCGCCGGATAGCTGTTCACAGAGCAGATGGAGAAGGTCTTGGTTGTCATCTACGATTAAAATTTGAGTTTCATATATAGTGTTCATTGTTGTGGTCCTCGTCTTTCCTGGTGGAATAAAATGCAAGTTAAAGAAAAACTGCGTATTGGCAAGCGGATATACCAGGAGGAGTACAAAATCTTCCTGATAAGCTCAAAATGGTTGTCTGATAAGAACTACGTAGTGAATGTAGATTGAGAATATCCAGTCATGTTGCTTTAATATGTACTGGTTTTACTATAACATACTTTATGATTAATACTATCTATCCCACAAAAACTTAAGCCAAATTTAAGCTAAGCAACAACTGAGATTAAGGCAACAGATATAAACTAAATTCATTCCAAAAACAAAAACAATCAAAAAACAGGAGTGAACATTATGAAATCTGTTATTGAAACTCACAATCTCTGTAAAAGTTACAATGGCCGAATAGTCGTAGACCATCTGAATCTCTCAGTTCCACAGGGCTGTGTGTATGGCTTTCTGGGACCGAACGGTGCAGGGAAATCTACCACTATGAAGATGCTTCTTGGTCTGGCGCATCCTACCAGTGGAAGCGTTCAGTTGCTTGGAAAAACCATGGATCAGGAAAATCGTATAACATTATTGAAACAGACAGGAAGCCTGATCGAGTCTCCATCCGGATATCTGCATCTCACAGCACGGGAAAATCTCTCTATTATTGCAGACCTGAAAGGAATCACCCACAAAGACATTGACCGGGTATTGGAAGTGGTTGATCTGACTTCTGATGCAAACCGGAAAGTCGGTCAGTATTCTCTTGGCATGAAACAGCGTCTTGGTATTGCAATGGCACTACTTGGAAAGCCAAAACTTCTGATCCTGGATGAACCAACCAACGGTCTTGATCCGGCAGGAATTCAGGAAATGCGAAGTCTGATTGCTTCCATGTCGGAGAGAACGGGAGCGACTGTCATGATCTCCAGTCATCTATTGGGGGAGATCGAGCAGATGGTCACACAGATCGGAATCTTAAATCATCATGGAAAAATGCTCTTTGAAGGCTCTCTGAAGGAACTTCAGAAGCACAGCCGGGGTGGTATTCTGCTTCGTGTTCTTGACGTCCAAAGAAGCATCACTATTTTGCAGAAGCAGGGAATCAAGGCAGTTACAGCAGAGCACCAGCCAGACGTTTTACAACTGCCACCTCTTTCTGACCAGGTTCTGGCAGCCCTTGTCAGCGTTCTGGCGCAAAGTGGCGCGGGAGTTGTGGGAGTAACTTCCCAGACAAAAAATCTGGAGGAAATTTTCCTCAGTCTGACGCAGGATCGTGGGGAGGTGGCGTGACATGACCAAAGCATTTCAGGTAGAACTTAAGAAAGCCCGCCACAGGCACGACCTTCTGCTTTGTCTGTTGGTGCCGGTGCTTATGATAATCTGGGTAGGCGGCCTGTCACCGTCCAGTCCGGAGGAACTGGCTAATGGATACAGCGCATTATTTTACAGCGTTCCTGTTATCAATACGATCATTTTGCCCGTCATGATGTCATTGCTGTCCAGCCGGTTGTGGGATATGGAGGTTAAGGGAAATACCACGAAACTGCTTTATACGCTGCAAAGCCGCAGAAATTTATTTATGGGGAAAGCATTGTTCGGAATCCTGGAGATTCTGTTGATAACAACTCTGGAAATGGGAAGCGTAGTTTTTCTTGGAAAAATCCATGGATATACGGAAGTATTTCCTGTAGACCAGTTTCTTTATATGACAGTGTGTATCCTGGCAGTGAACCTGATGCTTTTTTTCTTGGAATTTCTTCTTATATTAATATCTGGGAATCCGGTGCTGGCGCTTTGCGTTGGAATTGTGGGTGCATTGGTGGGACTGTTTTCTGCATTTATGCCGCAGATTGTTAGTTACTTTGTGCCGTGGGGATATTTTGTTCCGCTGGGGGCTTACGAAGTGGCAAACTGGGATAAAATTACTCATATGGTTACTTATGGTACACGGCCATTTAACTGGGGCCTGCTGATCTTTACCGTTGTGCTGGGAGCCGTGTTGTTTTATGTGGCATGGCGAAAAGTGCAGAAACAGGAGGTGTAGAAGATGTTAAAACGATGCATTGCAGCAGAAAACCGGAAACTTCACGCGTCCCCGATCTGGGCGATGTTTTTTCTCCTGCCGGTGATCTCTGCCGGATATGGAACTTTCAATTATTTGCAGAATCTGGAAATCCTCAAGGACGGATGGTACAGTCTGTGGACACAGCATACGTTGTTTTATTCCATGTTTTTCTTTCCAGCCATGGTTGCGGCCTATGCAGCATATCTGTGGCGGCTGGAACATCTTGGGCATAATTGGAATCTGATCATGGCAAGTCCGGTAAAGCCGCTGGACCTGTTCATAGCGAAATTTGCGGTGGTGGCAAAACTGGCTCTGCTTACACATATATTTGTATTTGTACTGTATGTATTTTGTGGAAAAATCTTCGCACATCTGTCAGGCTGGCCATCAATGAGACTGCCATTTTTTCTTCTGAGAGGAGCTGTGGGAGCGCTGGCTGTTATTGCTGCACAGTTGGTTCTTGCTATGATGATCCGAAGCTTCGCAGTGCCGATCTTTCTGGGATTGGTGGGAGGTGTTACCGGCATGTTTGCAGGATCGAAAGGTTTTGCACTGGCCTGGCCGTATTGTCTGATGCAGGCTGGGATGAATGCGAATAAAAAAGAGGATGTGCTAAGCGGCGGTTATGGACTGTTTGTTCTGAGCTGTGTTTTGTGGCTGATGGTGTTGTTTGTACTGGCCGGGTGGATCTTGAAGAAGAAGGATGTACGGGCGTGAGGATGTGCGTCAGGATTGCAAAAAGTCTCGAGATTATAAAAATTTCGGGGCTTTTTGTTTTTTCTGATGCACCGGCTATGCAACCATGTTACAATTATAGAAATCTGGGAAATTTAACCGAACTAGGAAAGGGTTACTGCTACAATTGTGAAGAAATATAAAGCAATGGCTTAGGCGTACATATTTTTTTATATAAACTGCGGAAAAGTTATTCGGTTATGAGCAAGTAGCGAATGCGGATGATTTTATCCGCTTATTGGAAAAATATGTTAAAAGAGTTATTAACAGATATAAAGAAAGCAGGTGAACCATGAACACAAAAGCAAAGAAAAATCCTGAAAGTGATCGGCATTATCATTCTTGCGATCGTGCTGATCCTGGCGGTGTACATTATCTATCTTTATGCCAGCTACCACCGCATCGAGGACAACCAGGAACTGCAGGTTGAGACAATTTCAGACAACACATCATTAGGTGATGCCATTACAACCGGGGAAAAATACTCCGCACTTACATATAATATCGGTTTTGGTGCCTACACCCCGGATTTCAGCTTCTTTATGGATGGCGAAAAATCCTCCTGGGCGAAAAGCAAGGACAGTGTAAAGGAAACGATCAAGGGTGCCGGTGGATAACGGAAAAGAACTGGTGATCTTTGAACTGCATATGTCTGCTTACGGAAACAGCGATGCTATCCGGGAAGGCCAGATCCGGATGCTCAGTGAAGATATGCAGAAAGAGTATGAGGCTGGGAATTATGTGATCTGCGGTGGGGATTTCAACCATGATCTGAAGGCTGCGGATACGCAATCTGCAGAATCGAAAGAATCAGATGAAGCCAACGAAAGCAGCGATACGCAGGCAGATACTGACGATTCAGAGGAAGCAGAACCTGAATCCTGGGCCTACCCATTTCCGCGGTCAGAACTCCCGGAGCATTTTTCCTTTTGTCTGGATCAGCTGTCCGAAGATGAAAAAAAGATCTCTGGAACAGTGCCCGCAACGCAGATATGGAATATGTACCCGGTGAGACGTATACCGTGACGCTGGACGGATTTATTATTTCAGATAATGTGGAATGTACAAAATATGAAAATGTAAATACCGGATATTCCTATTCCGATCACGATCCTGTATACATGGAATTTTATCTGAAGAAATAAAAATATTTTTTATGCAAAATAATATATGAGCCGGTGGCGAATGTAGATATTTTATCCGCATTTGTTGCCGGCTCATTGACTTTCCTGAAAAAAAGTCTTAAATTATATGAGAAAAATAATCAAATATTTCACATAAAGAATGGAGGCTTTTTAAAATGTCTGGAGCAGCGGAGGACAGTCATTTACAAAGTAACAGAAAATTACCGGTGATCAGAGGAGAACTGGCGCTGGTAATCGTGATCCTGATCAACAGCCTGGGAGTAGTGCTTATGCTTTATTCCGGGTCGGGCATTTCAGCGATATCAAGTGTGCCTTATGCTTTTTCGGAAGTATTTCCACATGTTACACTTGGAACCTGGACGTATATTTTTCAGGGACTTCTGATCTTATCACTGATGATCATGCGGAAAAAATTTGTGGTACCATATTTGTTCAGTTTTGTTGTGGGATTTGCATTCAGCGAGATGCTGGATCTCTATGAATCGGAGATCAATATACTGCCGACGGCAATGGGATTCAGAGTGCTTTATTTTGTGATCAGCTATCTTCTGATCTGTTTTGGAATTGCTCTTTCCAACCGGTGCGGTCTGCCGATCATCCCAACCGATCTGTTTCCGAGAGAACTTTCGGATATCACGAAATTCAAATATTCCCAAATTAAGGTCAGCTTTGATGTTACCTGTCTTGCAGTAACCGGACTTATGACAGGCATTATCTTTGGTCATCTGGACGGACTTGGGATCGGTACGATCCTTGCGGCTTTTACTATGGGAAAAGTGATCGGATTAATAGGGGATGAGCTGGATCGTCATGTGAGATTTGTATCTTTTCTGACAAAGAAAACAGCCTGATAAGCGGGATGCTTATGTTAATAGAAAAATAAAACCGAAAAAAAGTCTGAACTTCAGCTTACGTAAAAGAAACGTAAGATGGAATTCAGACTTTTTTATATATAAGCATCTCATTATTGAGCGCAAATAAACACCCATTTCAGATATTTCAATGTTTTATGGCCCAAAATCCGCTGGATTTAGCTATATCCGCCCACAAAATTGCTCGAATTATATAATTTTTTTGTGAAAATCACCAAAACCCTCTCGACTTTACACCACGTTAATGCTATACTTATACAGATGTTTAACGTTTTAAAGCAAAAAATAAAAGTGAAAATACAGGAAAGAAGATAGAAAATGAAGATCGTTGTATGTATGAAGCAGGTACCGGCAACTTCCAAGGTTGATATCGATCCGGAAACCGGTGCCATGAAACGAATGTCCGGTGAGACAAGGACTAATCCATATGATCTGTTTGCACTGGAAACAGCCCTTGCGATCCGGGAAAAAACAGGCGGAACTGTAACCGTTCTTACTATGGGACCGCCTCAGGCGGAAGAGATGATCCGGGATGCTTATACCATGGGTGCTGATGAGGGCGTAATCCTTTCAGACCGAAAATTTGCGGGAGCGGATGTTCTGGCAACCTCTTATGCGTTAGCACAGGGAATCCAGGTGATCGGCGGTGCAGATCTGATCATCTGCGGAAGACAGACCACAGATGGTGACACAGCCCAGGTTGGTCCGGCCATTGCAGAGCATCTGACCATCCCACATGCTGCATGGGTAGCTGAGATC
>ENA-OQET01000617-OQET01000617.1-human-gut-metagenome-genome-assembly--contig:-NODE-617-length-18256-cov-5.019085_pt1 | contig 18256 bp, 20 predicted proteins | sample MGYA00242800_ERZ504645 | MGnify/ENA primary metagenome ERZ504645 (study PRJEB26092, sample SAMD00036308) | human gut metagenome | host: Homo sapiens | study: EMG produced TPA metagenomics assembly of... | reverse complement strand
ACTTTTATCGGCAACGTCTGCGTTCAACACCCTTTTGTCGTTCCGCTTTCCGAGTGCCAGTGTTTTTGATTTTCGGAAATATTTCCGCGGATGACGGTGAACGGGATTTTTTTCCATCAGTCCGACTGCGGTCGAAGTACGTAAGTGGCTTTGCGCCTGCGCCGACTGGATCGAGCAGGATTTTTGTGGCCGAGCGAAGCTGCTTTTTGCACCGGCACGGTACATGCCGTCGATGCTCGTTCTGTGCAGCGTTCCGATGTTGATGTTCAGACCGCCGCAGATGGAGGTGATATCCTCGACATCCTCCGGTTCATCGGACATGATCGGGCTTGCGCCGCATGCCAGCAGAATATTGGCGACATCGTTTACTGTAACGTAATTTGTGATGTTGTGTACGAGAGGGGTTGTTTTTCTGACATTGTCAAGACAAGTGCCTAACATAATTTTTTGTTCCTCCTGTGTGAGTATTTTTGCAGAAGCAAATTCCCTTGTGGTACTGGAAGAACCTGTTGATGATGTGTTCATAGAGATTAAAAAAGCAGATATACGTGGAGGTATATCTGCAGAAAATGTGCATATCGTATCTCCCTACGTTGGCATTACCCAAATCAGGTTCAGGGTCTAGGAGATGCATCCTACTCTCAGCCCGCTTCGCACGCGAGCTCCCCTTTGCTTTCTGCAGACAATTATATACGCATAAAAACAATTGTGCAAGAGAAAAACGGAAGATTTTAAAAAATTCAGAAAATAAAAAAGACATGCAAAATATTGGAAATGTAATGTTATTTGGGTTGAAAGAGAAAATAATATCAGCGTAAAATGAAGTATAAAATATGCGTGGAAGTCATGGACGTGATGATGCCGCCTCCATTCCGATTTTCGCCATGAGCGCCAACGCCTTTGTTGAAGACCGGCAGGCCGCAAAAGAGGCCGGCATGAACGTGCATATCGCAAAGCCGATTGATGCGGAATTACTGAAAAAGAAAATTGCAGAGTATTGCAGGTGAAAAGAAGTGCCCCTGCCCGGCATCTGATGTGTGCCGGGCAGGGGCTTTTGATGTGCGAATCTTATTTTTCTTCCTCCGGGTACGTATAGCCCCAGGTTCTGCGGAAGGAGGTCATCAGATCCATGACGTCCTTCGTGTAGTCGAGGTGCATGGCAGATGCATCTCCATTGATGGCGCGTTCCATGTCGGCGAGCTCATAGGCGAGTGCATCGGCGTTTTCACCGGCTTTGATGATTTCGGATTCGCCGGTGGAAGCGTCTGTGATTTTTGCTTCCCAGGCACGCGGGTACTCCATGATCTCGATAAATCCGTTCTCACAGGAAACCATGCCGCGTTTCGGCTGTTTGGAGTGGAGAGAGAGCATCACACTTGCCATCTGTCCTTCCTGATTGGTGAGAAGGAGGCCGGCCTGCTCGTCCACACCGGTCGGAGCGGGCTTTACCTGGGAAAGGAGCTGATCCGGCTTAGAGTCGAAGAACCAGCGGAGGAAGGAGAGTGCGTATACGCCGATATCAAGCATCGCGCCGCCTGCGAGATTCCGGTTGAAGAAGCGGTTCTTCATGTTGTACTCTTTGAAACTGCCGAAGTTCATCGTGATCAGATTGACTCTGCCGAGACTGCCGGAGTCGAGAAGTTTTTTCAGCTCTTTGTAGATCGGCATATGGTAAATCGTCATTGCCTCTCCGATGATGACACCTTTTTCTTTTGCAAGCGCTATGGCCTCGTCGAGCTCGTCGCTGTTCAGCGTAATCGATTTCTCAACGAGAATGTGTTTTCCATTGGCAATCGCCTCTTTCATAAAGCCAAGATGCGTGTTGTGCGGCGTCGTGATATAAATGACATCGACCTCCGGATCGGTAAACATCTCATGGAAATCATCGTAAACTTTTCCAATTCCATATTTCTCCGCAAAAGCAGCCGCCTTCTCATGGGTCCGGTTGCCGACTGCGTAAATATTCTTTCCGTTTTTCTGCAGTGCGACCGCCATTTCATTTGCAATCACACCGCATCCGAGTACAGCCCATTTGATTTCTTTCATCGTGAGATTCTCCTATCGTATCTATTTCGCCCAGAGCGGTTCTTCGCTTCCGCTGTAGTCAAACCGTCCGTCGTTTTTCTCTTCCAGTGCTTTGATCATATGGTACGTAAATTCATTGTAAGGCGTTGGAATTCCAAGCTCTTTTCCCATGCGGATCAGCGCACCCGAGAACATATCAATTTCCGTATGGCGTCCCGCATCGAGATCCTGGAGCGTCGAGTAGCGCGCCGTCGGCGGAACCGCACTTCCGCGTCCCGAGGAGACATCCGCCTTGCTGATATCAATTCCCTTTGCCTCCGCAATCGCCATCAGTTCTGCGCGGAGTCCGTCGCTGATCGCCTTCATATGTACACTGTCGCGGTAGCAGCCGACCCCGGCACCGAGAATAGCCTGCGGCAGGTTATTGCAGACATTCAGCCGGAATTTGCTCCATATTTCCTCTAAAATACAATCGGTTGCCCGGTAATGCAGCCCTGTGCCGGAGAACAGATCCAGAACAGCCTGCACACGCTCACTGTCGTACGGAGCCGGAACTTCGCCGAAAATGATGCCGAGCGTCGCCTCAGGGTTGAAAACGTAGCCGTCATTCTCTTTATGAGAAGCTACTTTGATAATAGCATGAAGCAGATGCTCCGCACCGACTTTTTCCGCGATGATCTCCTCACTGTCCACGCCGTTCATCAGACTCATGATCACAGTATTCTCGCCGGTAACGGCAGTAATATTGTCAAGAGCCCCCGGCAGTGCGCCGTATTTGAGCGAGACGATCAGAAAATCCACGCCGTGTGCCTCTTCCGGTGTCCATACCTCCGGGTGATAAACCGTATCGTTAATTTTACATCCTTTGTTTTTCAGACGCTTCGCCCGTTCCCCGGACGCGATAACGCCGAGCCGGATGTCCTTTTTCTCCGAAAGCCCCCAGATCACATAAGACCCAACCGCTCCGGCGCCCAGAACAGCAACTGATTTTATTTCATAATAGCCTCCTTTGTAACTGTTTGAATTACCCTTACTATAACAAATTTTGCGGAGATCCTCAATTTGTTTTTCAAAATAGAGAATTTCGGAAAAGGAAGCCTAAATGTGTTGACGGAGCGATAAGGTAGATTGTAGAATGAAAAGAAAATGTACGAAGACAAAATCCGGACGAAAGAAGAACAGAAGGCAAAAGAAAAACAAGAGAAGAAATAAGAAACGAAGGAGAAACGAAATTCGAACGTTTCTCCTTCATTTTTTGCGCGCATTTTTACCGGGAAATCATATTCTAAGGTTAGAATGAAAAAACAGGAGAATCTGTTGATGAAAGGAAAATGGCTGACAGGTGCGCTTGTACTGGCAATGGCGGCAGTGACGCTGGCGGGATGCGGGGCAAAAGATGAGACAAAAGAAAAAGTGGAGCAGGTGACATTAAATGAGGTTGCCCACTCCATTTTTTACGCCCCGCAGTACGTGGCAATTGAGGAGGGGTATTTTGCGGACGAGGGCATTGATCTGACGCTGATAACAGGATTTGGTGCAGATAAAGTGCTGACGGCGATGATTTCCGGCGAGGCGGATATCGGGTTTATGGGGGCGGAGGCAACCGTCTACGCGTACCTCGAGGGAACCGCAGACCCGGTTGTGAACTTCGCGCAGCTGACGCAGCGGGCGGGAAACTTTGTTGTGGGAAGAGAGAAAGACAATTCGTTTACCTGGGAGAAATTGAAAAACAAAGAGGTATTAGGGGGAAGAAAAGGCGGTATGCCGGAAATGGTCTTTGAGTATGTTCTGGCGCAGAAAGGGATTGATAAAAAAGACGTAAACATTAACCAGAGCATCGATTTTGGTTCCACAGCTGCCGCGTTCTCCGGCGGGCAGGGGGATTATACGATTGAATTTGAACCGTCCGCGACACTGCTCGAGCAGAAGGGCGACGGCTATGTCGTGGCATCGGTCGGAACGGAATCCGGGTATGTGCCGTATACGTCGTACAGCGTCAAACAGAGTTATCTGAAAACGCACGGCGCAACCGTAGAAAAATTCACGAAGGCACTGCAGAAGGGAATGGACTTCGTGCAGACGCACACACCGGAGGAGATTGCAGAAGTGATTGCGCCGCAGTTTGCAGAAACCGAGCTGGAAACCATCACCGCGATCGTGCGCCGCTACTATGAGCAGGATACGTGGAAAGAAAATCTGATCTTTGAGGAAGAAAGTTTTGATCTTCTGCAGGAGATTCTGGAGCAGGCGGGAGAGCTGGAGAAAAAGGCACCGTACAAGACACTCGTGACAACAAAATACGCCGAAGAGGCCGCCGCCAAAGGCTGATTCCGACGGAATAGAAAAGCGAAAAAAGACAGAAAAAGACACTTTTCGACATTCGTCGACAAACAGCGACATTTTATTCGAAAAAAATAAAGAAAATTGTAAAAGAAAAGCAGAAAAATAGAGAAAAGTATTGCAAAAAAGTAAATTTTGTTGCATACTATGGGTGTCGCATATATTTTTTACAACACAGGCATGCGGAGGCGAACAGACATGAAAGTAGGTTTTATCGGCGGCGGCAACATGGCGAGTGCCATGATTGGCGGAATGATCCAAAAAGGAGTTGTATCTGCAGATGACATTCTGGTATCGGTCCGCACGGAGAAAAGTGTGGAACGCTTGACCAACCAGTTTGGAGTCCAGGCGACTATGGATAACGAAGCGGTCGTAGCCGGATCCGATCTTGTATTCCTGGCAGTAAAGCCAAACCAAATAAAAAATATAATAAACCTCGTCAAAAACTTCATCTCACCCGAGAAGATTATCGTATCGATTCTTCCCGGTAAGTCTTTACAATGGCTGGGTACAGAAATCGGAAAACCAACAAAGTTAATTCGCACCATGCCAAACACACCAGCACTCGTCGGAGAAGGAATGACCGGCGTCTGTGCCAATGATCTCGTGACGGAGGAAGAGCTGCAGCTCGTTTTAACCCTCCTGAAAAGCTTTGGCCGCGCAGAAGTTGTTCCGGAGTATCTGATGGATACCGTCACAGGTGTCAGCGGAAGCTCGCCGGCGTACGTATTTCTTTTCCTGGAGGCTCTTGCAGATGCGGCCGTAGCCGAAGGAATGCCGAGAAAACAGGCATATGAATTTGCTGCACAGTCTGTCCTTGGAAGCGCCAAAATGCTTCTCGAGACAGGAATGCACCCGGGAGAATTAAAAGACATGGTCTGCTCGCCAGGCGGAACCACCATCGAAGCGGTTGCCGTACTGGAGCGGGAGAAACTGAGAAGTGCTGTTATTGATGCAACACGAGCCTGCATCTGGAAATCAAAGGAAGTGGATTAGAAGGAGCAGCACCGCCGCTTTGACAGAATGACGCTAATGTGAAAGCAGCAAAATAAAGAATGTATGCACAAAAAAATCAAACCAAAACAAGCAAAAAGCAAGCACAAAAAAGAGTAAAAAAACAAACGAGCGGAAAAAATCCCGGCAGCCGTGGAAAAGGCACCGGGATTTTTTCTGGTAATTTATAGTTTTTTTCCTTTACTGAGCGTACTGTTGTGATAATCGGAAGAATAGGTTACATCCTTTCCAAACCATACCGGAGGAACAAAGGCGTTTGCGGATGCTTCGTCCGGAAACTCCACCTCTGCGAGGTAAAGGCCTTCATACGGCGCATCAAAGACATCGAGCTCGATCGTCAGATCCGTTCCGGTAAGCGGCAGCAGATAGCGTGTTTTTGAGATGAGAACGCCGTCTGCCTTTTCCCGCAGATGCAGGTAGGATTCCTTTGTGAGCGGAAGATTATACTCTTCACGCACCATCAGCCCTTTTGACTTGTAGGTCAGATAATATTCGTCGTCAGAGCGGCGGATGCGGACAACCGGTTCGGTGGAAAGATAGCCCTGCTCGATTTTTTTACATGGATAGCTTGTAAGATTTTCCGGAAGCTGATCCAGAAGGTATTTGCGTTCGATTTCCATAAAAGAGACTCCTTCTCGTGATTGCATCACTGCTTTTTTCAAGAGTTTACCATGCTTTTCCCGTGATGTTAAGCGAAATCCGGCTTTTTGCGAAAAAAGTCCTGAAATTTTTATGAAATGCAAGCATTCTGCGGAAAAATGTGGTATAATAGCGGCGGTTTGTTACAAAGAAAAGCAGAGAATATCACGTGACAAAACACACGAGACTGATCATACAACACAGGAGGACAAAACCATGGCAAAGATTTATGTATTTCTGGCAGACGGATGTGAAGAGATTGAGGCACTGACCCCGGTGGATCTGCTGCGCAGAGCCGGAGAAGACGTATGCACCGTTTCTATTATGGGAAGAAAAGAAGTAACAGGATCCCACAAAATCACCATTCTTGCAGATGAAACCATCGAAGAGGGAGAGTTTGATGACGGAGACATGCTGGTACTTCCGGGCGGAATGCCGGGTACATTAAATCTGGCCGGAAACGAGACGCTCGCAGCGCTGATCCGTTCCTATGACGATCAGGGAAAGAAACTGGCAGCCATCTGCGCAGCGCCGAGCATCCTGGGTGTGATGGGCATCTTAAAAGATAAAAACGCTGTCTGCTTCCCGGGATTTGAAGAAAAGCTGGCAGGCGCAAACGTACTCGATGTACCGGCAGTCACCGACAAAAATGTGACCACCGGCCGCGGCATGGGAGCAGCCACTGACTTCGCACTGGAGCTGATCCGTGTTCTGCAGGGAGAGGACAAAGCAAAAAGAAATGGCGGGAAAAAATCGTATTTCATTGCTAAAAAAAGCCTAAAAACCACAGAAATATAAAAAAATCACTGGCGTTTTTGAAAAGAGTATGCTATACTCGATAAATGACTGTAGAATGGAGAGGTGTGCAGGTTTTCTGCCGCTTTTCAGATAAATCAAGGAGGAAATTGATAAAATGAGTGTACAGGTCGAAAATTTAGAAAAGAATATGGCCAAACTTACCATTGAGGTTCCGGCTGAAGAATTAGAGAAAGCACTGGAGAAAGCTTACCAGAAACAGAAAAAGAACATCAGCGTTCCGGGCTTCCGTAAAGGAAAAGTTCCGAGAGCTATGGTAGAAAAAATGTATGGCCCGGCAGTATTCTATGAGGATGCTGTAAACAGCCTTGTTCCGGAAGAGTATTCCAAAGCAGCAGAAGAGAGCAAACTGGACATCGTATCCCGTCCGGAGATCAACGTAGAGCAGATCGAAAAAGGCAAAGCTTTCATCTTTACCGCAACTGTAGCAGTAAAACCCGGAAGTTACCCTTGGCGAGTACAAAGGTCTGGAAGTAGCAAAAGCTGACACAACCGTTACAGATGAAGAAGTAGAAGCTGAGCTGAAAAAAGAGCAGGAGAAAAATGCAAGAACCATCAATGTAGAGGATCGTCCGGCAGCAGACGGAGATACCGTTACACTTGACTTCGAAGGTTCTGTAGACGGCGTTCCGTTCGACGGCGGCGCTGGAAAAGATTATCCGCTGACCCTTGGCTCCCATTCCTTCATTCCGGGATTCGAAGAGCAGCTCGTTGGCGCAGCTCTGGAAGAGGAGAAGGAAGTAAACGTTACTTTCCCAGAGGATTATCAGGCAGAAGAGCTTGCTGGAAAAGCAGCAGTATTTAAATGCACCATCCACAAAATCGAAGCAAAAGAGCTTCCGGCACTTGATGACGACTTCGCAAAAGACGTTTCCGAGTTCGATACTCTGGATGAGTACAAAAAAGAAATCAAAGACAACCTGACCAAGAAAAAAGAAGAGCAGGCTAAGACAGAAAAAGAGAACGCTGTCGTAGATAAAGCAGTAGAGAACGCAACAATGGAGATTCCGGAAGCTATGATCGATACGCAGGTAGAGAACATGGTTGACGATTTCGCAAGAAGAATCCAGTCCCAGGGTCTGTCCATGGAGCAGTACATGCAGTTTACAGGCGCTACCGTTGATTCCTTAAAAGAGCAGATGAAACCGCAGGCTGTTAAGAGAATCGAGAGCAGACTGGTACTTGAGAAAGTTGCAGAAGCAGAGAACATCCAGATCAGCGATGAGAAGCTGGACGAAGAGCTGGCTAAAATGGCTGAAATGTACAAAATGGAGCTGGATAAATTCAAAGAGCTCGTTGGCGAATATGAGAAAGAGCAGATGAAGAAAGATCTCGCTGTTCAGGAAGCAGTAACTCTCATGGCCGACAGCGCAAAAGAGGCGTAAGACCTCGGAAAGAGAGGCAATTGAATGAGTTTTGTACCTTATGTCATCGAGCAGACAAGCAGGGGAGAGAGAAGTTACGATATTTATTCAAGACTGCTGAACGACCGTATTATTTTTCTGGGAGAGGAAGTCACTGACGTATCGGCAAACCTGATCGTTGCACAGCTTCTTTTCTTGGAGTCTGAAGATCCGGGAAAAGATATCCACATGTATATCAACAGTCCGGGAGGTTCTGTAAGCGCAGGACTTGCTATCTACGATACGATGCAGTACATCAAATGTGATGTATCCACGATCTGTATCGGTATGGCTGCCAGCATGGGAGCATTCCTTCTTGCCGGCGGTACCAAAGGAAAGAGAATGGCTCTGCCAAACTCTGAAATCATGATTCATCAGCCATCCGGCGGTGCACAGGGTCAGGCAACCGAGATCAAAATCGTTGCAGAACAGATTCTGAAAACCAAACGGAAATTAAATGAAATTCTGGCGGCAAATACAGGAAAACCAGCTGGAACAGATTGAGATCGATACCGAGCGTGACAACTATATGTCCGCAGAGGAAGCAAAAGCATACGGTCTGATTGATAATGTAATTACGAACCGATAAGAGAGGAAAGGTGTCCAAAAGCGTAGTTCCGGCAATGAGGCTTTTGTGGCACCTTTTGCCTTATCCGGCGATAAGGTTTAGTTGTAATATGTTGAAAGGAAGAAAACGATGGCTATAAAAGGGAATGATACCAAGATCCGCTGCTCTTTCTGCGGAAAGACAGAAGACCAGGTACGCAAGCTGATCGCAGGCCCGGACGGGGCATACATCTGTGATGACTGCGTGGCAATCTGCTCGGAGATCATTCAGGAAGAATTTGAGGATCTGTACGGCGAGCAGGATACCGACGAGATCAACCTGATCAAACCAAAGGAAATCAAAGCATTTCTGGATGACTACGTAATCGGACAGGATGAGGCGAAAAAAGTGCTCTCCGTTGCTGTTTACAACCATTACAAACGAGTGCTTTCCGGTGCATCCTCCGACATCGAACTGCAGAAGAGCAACATTCTGATGCTCGGACCGACCGGTTCCGGAAAAACGTATCTGGCACAGACACTGGCCAAACTGATCAACGTTCCGTTTGCAATTGCAGACGCAACGGCACTCACCGAGGCAGGTTATGTCGGCGAGGACGTAGAAAACATTCTGCTCCGCCTCATTCAGGCAGCAGACTATGATATCGAGCGCGCTGAGCACGGCATCATCTACATCGATGAGATCGATAAAATCACAAGAAAATCCGAAAACGCTTCGATCACACGAGATGTTTCCGGCGAGGGTGTACAGCAGGCACTGCTGAAAATCCTGGAGGGAACTGTAGCTTCCGTTCCGCCGCAGGGCGGAAGAAAGCATCCGCATCAGGAGTTTATTCAGATTGATACGACGAATATCCTCTTTATCTGCGGCGGTGCATTCGAAGGACTCGAGAAGATCATCGAGACGAGACAGGATACGAAATCCATCGGATTCAACAATCCGATCGGCCATGCAAAAGATGAGAATGTCGGAGATCTGCTCCGTCAGGTCATGCCGCAGGATCTGACCAAGTTCGGCCTGATTCCGGAGTTTGTCGGACGTGTGCCGATTGTCGTTACGTTAAATTCTCTGGATGAGACGGCCCTGATGAAGATTCTGGTTGAGCCGAAGAATTCTCTGGTCAAACAGTACAAGAAGCTGTTTGAGCTGGACGGCGTACAGCTTGACTTCAAAGAAGATGCACTCGAAGCGATTGCAAAGAAATCCCTGGAGCGGAAAACAGGCGCCAGAGGTCTCCGCGCAATCATGGAAGATACGATGATGGATCTGATGTATGAGATCCCGTCGGACAATACGACAAAAGAATGCGTCATCACCAAGGACGCTGTAGAAAAGAAGGCGGAGCCGGAGATTATTCACGGCGAACCGGACCCCTGTTCCACGGCGGAATATGGGAAGAAGATCCGGAAGACCGGAAACCGCCTGAAAAACGCAGGAGGAAACTTAAATGGAAGAAGTGACAAAAGTATTACCGGCGATTGCGCTGCGTGGAACAACGATTTTGCCGGATATGATTGTACATTTTGATATCAGCAGACCTAAATCGGTCCGTGCGGTCGAGGAGGCGATGCTGGGAGACCAGAAAATTTTCCTGATTACACAGAAAGACCCGGATACGGAAGTACCGGGTCTGCTTGATGTGTATAAAATTGGAACAATTGCGGTCATCAAACAGGTTGTGAGAATGCCAAAGGATGTTCTTCGGATTCTCGTAGAAGCAGAAAGACGCGCAGAACTGCTGAACTTCGAGGAAGAGGAGAGCGAGTATCTCCGCGCCGAGGTGGCGCTGTTTACCGGCTCGGACGAAATGCAGTTTTCCGATATCGAGCAGGAGGCAATGCTGCGCAACTTAAAAGAGCTGTTTGCCGTCTACTGCGAGCAGACGCAGAAAGTCAGCAAGGAACTGGCAGGCCAGATCCTCGGAACCGAAGAAGTTGGAAAGCTGGTGGACCAGATCTGCATGAATCTGCCCCTCGACTACGTAAACCGCCAGAAACTGCTGGAGGCTGTGGAGCTTTCCGAGCGGTATGATACGCTCTGCGTCATGATCGCCAACGAGATTCAGATTCAGGAGATCCGTTCGGAGATTCAGGGAAAAATCAAAGAGCGGATCGATAAGAACCAGCGTGATTATATTCTGCGCGAGCAGCTTAAAGTCATCCGCGAGGAACTCGGCGAGGACAATTCCCGGACCGAGATTGAAAATTATAAGAAGCAGCTTGAGAAGCTCAAAGCCTCCAAAGAGGTAAAAGAGCGGATTTCCGAGGAGATTCACCGTCTGGAAAATTCGGCCAACAATCCGTCCGAGGCAGGCGTGATCCGCGGCTATATCGAGACACTGCTGGGGCTTCCGTGGGATAAGGCATCCCGTGACAATCAAGATCTGGCAAGAGCACGCGAGATTCTGGAGGAAGATCACTACGGTCTTTCGAAAGTAAAAGAGAGAATCCTCGAATTCCTGGCCGTACGCACCCTGACGAAGAAAGGCGAGAGCCCGATTCTCTGCCTGGCAGGCCCTCCGGGAACCGGTAAGACCTCGATTGCGAGAAGCGTGGCGCGAGCCCTGAATAAAAAATACGTCCGCATCTGTCTCGGCGGTGTGCGGGATGAGGCGGAGATCCGCGGCCACAGAAGAACCTACATCGGCGCGATGCCGGGACGCATTGCGGCGGGACTCCATCAGGCGAAGGTGAAAAATCCGTTGATGCTGCTCGACGAGATCGACAAAGTAAGTGCAGATTACAAGGGAGATACCTCTTCCGCACTTCTTGAGGTCCTCGATTCCGAGCAGAATAATAAATTTGCCGATCATTACGTAGAGCTTCCGATCGACCTTTCGGAGGTGCTCTTTATTGCAACCGCAAATGATATTCAGAACATTCCGCGTCCGTTGCTGGACCGTATGGAAGTGATTGAAATTTCAAGCTATACGGAAAACGAGAAGTTCCATATCGCAAAAGAACATCTCGTTCCGAAGCAGAAGAAGGCGAACGGTCTGAAAGAAGCACAGCTTGTGATCGAGGATGAGGCGCTGATGGAAGTGATCAGCGGCTACACCAGAGAGGCCGGTGTCCGCTCCCTGGAGCGCCAGATCGGCAGAATCTGCAGAAAGAGCGCGAGAAAGATTCTCGAGGAACAGGTAAAAGAGGTTGTTGTGACGAAAAAAAACCTGGAAGAGTTCCTCGGAAAAGAGAGGTATGAGTTCCAGCCGGCCAACGAAAAACCGGAGATTGGTATTGTGCGCGGTCTTGCCTGGACGGCAGTCGGCGGCGATACGCTGCAGATCGAGGTCAATGTGATGCCGGGAAAAGGAGAGTTTCTGCTGACCGGCCAGCTCGGCGATGTGATGAAGGAGTCTGCGCAGGCGGGCATCAGCTTTATTCGTTCCGTGGCAGAGCAGTATGAGATTCCGAAAGAATTTTTCGAGAAACACGACATCCACATTCACATTCCGGAGGGAGCCGTTCCAAAAGATGGCCCGTCTGCCGGTATTACGATGGCGACGGCGATGGTTTCCGCGATCACAAAGGTTCCGGTAAAAGCAGACGTTGCGATGACCGGAGAGATTACGCTCCGCGGCCGTGTGCTTCCGATCGGTGGCTTAAAAGAGAAGCTGCTGGCGGCAAAGAAAGCCGGTATCCATATGGTTCTCGTTCCGGAGAAAAATGAGCCGGATGTAAGAGAACTGGATGCGGAGATCACAGACGGACTGCAGATCGAATTTGTCGGCAGCATGGAACAGGTATTAAAACTGGCACTTGTGGAAAAGAAGTAAGGCCAGAAGATGCAAAAAACAGGAGAAGAAAGTATGGTAATTAAACAGGTAGAGCTGCAGCATGTCTGCGGAATCACCAGTAAACTGCCGGATACCGGTCAGGTGGAAGTGGCATTTGCGGGAAAATCCAATGTTGGAAAATCTTCTCTCATCAATGCCCTGATGAATCGGAAATCACTGGCGCGTACCAGTGCGCAGCCGGGAAAAACACAGACGATCAACTACTACCACATCAATGAGGAAATGTATCTGGTGGATTTGCCGGGATACGGTTTTGCGAGAGCCTCCGAGGAGGTTAAAGCAAAATGGGGCAAGCTGATCGAGGATTATCTGCATCAGTCAAAAATGCTGCACGCAGTATTTCTTCTGATTGATATCCGTCATGCACCGTCCAACAACGATCGCATCATGTACAACTGGATTCTTCGAAACGGCTATCAGCCGATCATCATTGCGACGAAGCTGGACAAGATCAAGCGCAGCCAGCTTCAGAAACAGATCAAGCTGATCCGCGAGACGCTGGAGGTTGAGAAAGATACGATTGTGATTCCGTTTTCTGCAGAGACAAAACAGGGACGCGAGGAGATCTGGAATCTGATTGATGAAATCCGCTCGGATGCAGAAGAAAGCGGGGAATAATGTCATGGGTATGATACGTGCTGCAGGCCTTGGGTATGAATACCTCCGTTACGAGGAGGAAGGACAGGAGCCGGAAGTAACAAAAGCGATCGAGGACGTCAGTCTGGAAATCCAGAAAGGTCAGTTTATCGCGGTGCTCGGGCATAACGGAAGCGGAAAATCAACGCTTGCGAAACATATCAACGCTCTGCTGGTGCCTACAGAAGGCACCATGTGGGTGGATGATATGAAGACGACAGATGAGGAGGATGTCTGGAAGATCCGCCAGAAAGCCGGTATGGTATTCCAGAACCCGGATAACCAGATCATCGGAAATGTGGTGGAAGAGGATGTCGGCTTTGGACCGGAAAATCTGGGTGTCCCGACCGATGAAATCTGGAAACGGGTGGAGGAGAGCCTTACGGCGACCGGGATGATTTCATACCGGGCCCACTCTCCGAATAAGCTCTCGGGAGGTCAGAAACAGAGGGTTGCAATTGCAGGAGTGATGGCTATGCAGCCGGAATGTATTGTTCTTGATGAACCAACCGCGATGCTGGATCCGAACGGACGAAAAGAGGTTCTTCGCGCTGTGCGTAAGCTGAATGAAGAAAAGGGCGTTACGGTTATTCTGATTACGCATTACATGGAAGAGGTTGTTTTTGCGGACCGTGTGTTCGTTATGGACAGCGGCAGACTGGTAATGCAGGGGACACCACGGGAGATTTTCTCCGAGGTGGAAAAATTAAAAGAGCTCCGTCTCGATGTACCCCAAGTGACACTGTTGGCTTATGAATTGAGAAAAAGTGGTGTAGATCTCCCGGAGGGAATTCTGACCATTGAAGAACTGGTGAATGCATTATGTCATTGAAACTTGAAGATGTAACGTACACATACAGCCCGGGAACGGCATATGAAATGCACGCCCTGGAGCATATCAATCTTGAAATTCCGAATGGCCAGTTTGTTGGGATTATCGGCCATACGGGAAGCGGAAAATCGACGCTTGTGCAGCATTTGAACGGTCTGATCCGACCGACTGCCGGACGGGTGCTGTATAACGGAGAGGATATCTGGAAAGAAGGATATCCGCTAAGAGAGCTTCGAAGCCATGTGGGACTGGTTTTCCAGTACCCGGAGCATCAGCTTTTTGAGACGGATGTGATCACAGATGTCTGCTTCGGACCGAAAAACCAGGGACTTTCACCGGAGGAATGCAGAAAACGGGCGGAAGAGGCACTGGATCATGTCGGATTTCCAAAGGAAATGTATGAAAAATCGCCGTTTGAACTCTCCGGAGGTCAGAAACGTCGTGTTGCGATTGCCGGTGTGCTTGCCATGAACCCGGATTTTCTGGTGCTTGACGAGCCGACTGCAGGCCTTGATCCGAAGGGACGCGATGAAATCCTCGATCAGCTTGCATTGCTGCATAAGACGCGCGGCATTTCGGTCGTGCTCGTATCGCACAGCATGGAGGATATTGCAAAATATGTAGAGCGGATTATTGTCATGAACCACGGTCATGTGGCGTTTGACGATACACCGAAGAAAGTCTTCGCTCACTATAAAGAGCTCGAGAAAATCGGTCTTGCGGCGCCGCAGATGACGTATATTATGCATGCGCTAAAGGAACACGGCATGGACGTGGACGTAACGGCGACGACGGTTGAGGAGGCACGCGATACGATTCTTGCGGCACTGGAAAGTCAGAAGAAAAACGGGAAAAAAGGAGCAGAAGTATGTTAAGAGATATTACTCTGGGACAGTATTACCCGGCAGATTCTATTCTGCACCGGCTTGACCCGCGTGTGAAATTTGTAGGAACGATCGTTTATGTCGTTTCCCTCTTTTTGTTCCACAATTGGGGCTATCTGCTTGGAACCGTATTCCTTGCGGTGATGATTAAACTGTCGAAGGTACCGTTCAAATTTATCACGAAGGGTCTGAAATCAATTTTTGTGCTGCTTGCGATTACGATGGTGTTTAACATCTTATTTACGCCGGGTGAGGTGCTCGTCCGTATCTGGAAAATTACGATCACCCACGAGGGTGTGGCCATGGCATGCCGTATGTCGGTGCGTCTGATTTTCCTGATGATCGGCTCTTCGCTGATGACGCTGACGACAACGCCGAACCAGCTGACGGATGCACTCGAAAGCCTGCTCGGACCATTGAAAAAAATCCATGTGCCGGTGCATGAGATTTCCATGATGATGTCAATCGCACTCCGTTTTATCCCGATTCTCCTGGAAGAGACAGACAAGATTATGAAAGCGCAGATGGCGCGCGGCGCGGATTTTGAGAGCGGAAATATTATCCAGAGAGTAAAGAACATGGTGCCGCTTCTGGTGCCGCTGTTTATTTCAGCCTTCCGCCGTGCAAATGATCTGGCGCTGGCGATGGAAGCACGCTGCTACCATGGAGGAGAGGGAAGAACACAGATGAAACCGCTTCGGTATCAGACGCGCGATTATGCAGCGTATGGCGTTCTTATGGCATACCTTGTGTGCAGTATCGGCCTTCGCGTGTGCGGACTCTGACTTTGACGAAAACGGAGGAGAAGAATGCGCAGAATTAAGCTGATTGTAGCGTATGACGGCACAAATTACTGTGGATGGCAGGTGCAGCCAAACGGCATTACAGTACAGGAAGTATTAAATCAGGCTCTTTCCGATCTCTTTGCGAAAAAAATTGCCTGCATCGGCGCAAGCCGGACCGACGCCGGGGTACATGCTCTCGGCAATGTTGCGGTATTTGATACGGATGCGAGAATGCCGGCGGACCGTATCGCATTTGCACTCAACACACGGCTTCCGGCAGATATCCGTATTCAGGGATCATCCGAAGTGCCGCCGGACTTTCACCCGCGTTTTACCGCAACAGTCAAAACATATGAATACAGGATTTTGAACCGCACCTTTGCAGATCCGACGCGGAGACTGAATTCCTATTTCTGGTACGGCCCGCTGGATGTGGATGCGATGCGGCAGGCAGCATCGTATCTGGTTGGCACGCATGATTTAAAAGCTTTGCAACAGCCAAACCGGAGGTGACCGACACGGTCCGTACGATCTATGAAACGAGTTTGGAAAAAGAAGACGATCTGATCCGCTTCCGGATCACCGGAAACGGTTTTCTCTACAATATGGTACGGATTATCACCGGAACACTGCTTGAGGTTGGAAAGGGTGATTATCCGCCGGAGAAAGTAAAAGAAATCCTTGCGGCGAAAGATCGAAAAATGGCGGGAGCAACGGCAAGGCCGGAGGGGCTGACCCTGGTGCAGATCCGGTATCCCGAATGGGATTTCGAGTAAAGACATAAGTGGTCTGTATTTCCCGAAAAACAGACTCGCAGTTTACGAAAAAATGCAAATATGGGTAAAAACAGTTGACATTCCAAAATCCGTATAATATAATTACTAAATGTGTGACGTAGTTTGAAAACGCCGATGCCATAAGCCCCGGTAAGGCGGTTTCCTATATACATGAAACAGTAAATTGAATTTTTCACAGGAGGTTATATCCATGAACACCTTTATGGCAAATCCAGATAAGATTGAAAGAAAATGGTATGTTGTTGATGCAGAAGGATGTACATTAGGACGTCTGGCATCTGAAGTAGCAAAAGTATTACGTGGAAAAAACAAACCGGAGTACACTCCGCACGTAGATACTGGTGATTACGTAATCGTAATCAACGCTGATAAAGTAGCAGTAACCGGTAAAAAACTGGATCAGAAGATCTATTACAGCCACTCCGATTATGTAGGCGGCATGAAAGAAGCTACTCTTCGTGAGATGATGGCTAAGAAACCGGAGAAGGTTGTTGAACTTGCAGTGAAAGGCATGCTTCCAAAAGGACCTCTTGGAAGACAGATGTTCACAAAACTTCACGTATACGCTGGTGCAGAGCACGCTCATGCAGCTCAGAAACCAGAAGTATTAACATTTTAATAGGGAGGTAAAGAACATTGGCTAGCGCAAAATATTACGGAACCGGAAGAAGAAAAAAATCTATCGCAAGAGTATATCTTGTACCGGGAACTGGTAAAGTTACCATCAATAAAAGAGACATCGATGAGTATTTTGGTCTGGAGACCCTGAAAGTTATCGTTCGTCAGCCTCTGGCAGCTACAGAGACAGCTGATAAATTTGACGTGATCGTAAACGTTCACGGCGGCGGATACACAGGACAGGCAGGAGCAATCCGTCACGGTGTTGCACGTGCCCTTCTGACTGTAGATAACGACTACAGACCAGTTCTGAAAAAGCAGGATTCCTGACTCGTGATCCTAGAATGAAAGAGCGTAAGAAGTACGGTCTCAAAGCAGCTCGTCGCGCTCCGCAGTTCAGCAAGCGATAATCGACTGCTCAGACTATATCAAAATGGTTCAAAAAGCCCGGAAAATCAAGGCTTAATAGTGACAAGTAACTATTTTGTCGCAGAGAACGGTGTGACCCGAAGGTCACGCCGTTTTTCTGTGTTCATAGGTTGTTTGCGTGATGATAGGCTCGGAAATAACGGGAATATCTACATCGTCCACGAAGTTGAAGAAAATCTTCACTTTCTGCTTGCGCTTGCCGCTGGATTTGTCCGGGGCATAGACGATGATTTTCTTGATATACTCGTTCACGATGGTCTGTGTCAGCTCCTCCACATCCACATATTTCTGTGTCAGGGCGATAAAGGCATCCAGACCGTCGTTCATTTCTTCCCGCTGTTCCACCCATTCTTCGATAACTTCAATTTCGAGCTTTAACCGTTCCTGCTCCGCTTCATAGTCCGCAGACATCTTTCTGTATCTGTCCTGATTGAGATTTCCAAGAACATAGTCCTCGTACAGCCGGGCGATGATGACATCCAGATCGGCAAGGCGTTTCTTTGCCTGTTCCAGCTTCTTTTTGTCATCCCGGATGCTGCGCTCCTGGTCAGTCCTGCGGCATTGCAGCCATTCCTCCTGAAAACCGTCCACATCGCTTCGGATATACTCATTGACTGCCCGGATGCGTTCCAGAACGATTTCACGAAGCACATCTTCCCGGATATAGTGGGCAG
>ENA-OQET01000615-OQET01000615.1-human-gut-metagenome-genome-assembly--contig:-NODE-615-length-18280-cov-5.458987_pt1 | contig 18280 bp, 20 predicted proteins | sample MGYA00242800_ERZ504645 | MGnify/ENA primary metagenome ERZ504645 (study PRJEB26092, sample SAMD00036308) | human gut metagenome | host: Homo sapiens | study: EMG produced TPA metagenomics assembly of... | reverse complement strand
AAGATTTCGAGAAAAATAAGAAGAAATCAGCAAAAGAGCGGGCAATCGAACTGATGGAGCTTGTTGGGATCAAAGACGCAGAGCAGCGCTATGATCTGTATCCGTATCATTTTTCAGGTGGAATGCGTCAGAGATGTGTGCTTGCAATAGCACTTGCCTCAAATCCAAAGCTTTTAATTGCGGATGAACCGACAACAGCGCTGGATGTGACAATCCAGGCAGAGATTCTGAAACTGTTGAAAAAATTACAGAAAGAATTGAATTTAAGTATTCTGTTTATCACACATGATCTCGGAGTTGTTGCTCAGATCGCAGATAGGGTGGCAGTCATGCAGGATGGAAACATCGTGGAATTGGAAGAAGCAAAACAGCTTTTCACAGCTCCAAAACATTCTTATACAAAGAAATTGCTTCATGATCATCCTTATTATATGCATAGAAATGAATCAAAATTAATAAGTGAATCAGAATTGCATGAAAAACTGGTAGAAATCTCACATTTGTCCTACTTCTATCCTTTAGATAGAAAAAGGGTGTTTCAAGCGGTGAAAGATGTGTCCTTTGAGATAAGAAGAGACGAGATTTTTGGACTGGTAGGGTGAGTCAGGATCTGGAAAGTCAACGGATTGGAAAAATGTTTAATGGGGATTCTAAGTCCGCAAGCAGAAACATTTTCTTATGATGGGATAAATCTTCTTGATAAAAAAGCAAAAAAGAAAAATGCAAGAAGACTGCAAAAAGAGCGGCAGATGATCTTTCAGGATTCAACATCTTCCTTAAACCAGAAAATGAAGGTAGAGAAGATCCTTGCAGAGCCATTGGAAATACATAAAGTATTTTCTGACAAGAAAGAACAACATGATTTTTTATGTGAAATGATGGAAGAAGTGGAATTGCAGGAAGAACAGCTTCACGTGTGGCCATCGGAGTTATCTGGCGGACAAAGACAGCGCGTTGCAATCGCAAGGGCATTTGCAATGAAGCCGAAGCTCTTGATCGCAGATGAACCGATCGCTTCACTTGATGTGACAACGCAGGCACAGATGGTGAAGTTGTTTCGGCATTTACAAAGAGAACATGACTGTGCGATCCTTTTTATTGCTCATGATCTTTCAATGGTGCGTTTGTTGTGCGACCGTGTCGGAGTGATGAAGGATGGAAAACTTGTGGAGATAGGAGAAACCGAGCAGGTGTTTGAACATCCGCAGCATTTATATACGAAGAAACTTCTGGAGGCGATTCCGATTCCGGAGGTTTCAGGAGAGGAGCAGAGAGATGAAGAAACAATGGCTTAGAAAAATCGGACTGATCTTGCTATCTGTTTTTGTGCTCTCACTTCTTGTGTTTGTAATGTCGCGGCTGGCACCCGGGGATCCGCTGGTTTCTTATTATGGAGAACGTGCGGAGAGAATGTCGGTGGAAGAACACGAGCATGCAATGGAACGACTTGGATTAAACGAACCTATCCCTGTTCAGTATGTGAAATGGCTTGGAAATGCTTTTCAGGGGGATTTTGGAATCTCTTATAAATATAAACAAGATGTTCTTACAGTGATCGAGGGACGTTTAGTCAATACATTATTGCTTGGTGGAATTGGTTTTATCCTGACATTTGGACTGGCACTTTTGCTTGGAATTTTCTGTGTGTATTATGAAAATCAGCTTCCAGACCGGATTTTGCGTAAGGTAGGAACAATCACAAGCTGTATTCCGGAATTTTGGTTATCACTTGTATTGATTTTGATCTTTAGTGTGAATCTAAAGCTCCTTCCGGGAAGTGGGGCATATGATCTCGGACAATCGGCAAATCCGTTGAGCAGATTGACGCATCTGATTCTTCCGCTGACGGTTGTTGTGCTGAGCCACCTTTGGTATTATGCATATCTGATCCGTAATCGATTGTTGGAAGAAACTAGAAAAGACTATGTTTTACTGGCAAAGGCAAAAGGAATGTCACGAAAAAGAGTATTGTTCTTTCACTGTGTGAAAAATATTATGCCATCGTTCATCAGTCTGATGGCAATTTCGCTTCAGCATGTGATCGAAGGGACGTATATCGTGGAAATGGTATTTTCCTATCCGGGAATCGGAACGCTTTCTTTTGAAAGTGCAAAATATCATGACTATAATATGCTGATGGTGCTTTGCGTATTTACCGGTATTTTTGTTATTGCGGGAAATGTGATCGGACAGTCTGTCAGTGAATGGATCGATCCAAGAATGAAAGAGATAAAAATGACAGGAAAGGCAAGTCGGATATAAGGTGGAGAAGATGAGAAAAGCTGAGAAGAATAATAGTTCATCCGAAAATAGAATAAGGACATCCAAAATGAATGGTTTTGGAAAAAACAAGTCTTCTGTAATTGCCGGAAGTATTCTTACAATCATTGTATTTGCCTGTGTTTTCTGTCGTTTCTTTATGACGAAAGACCCTACATACATGGATCTGGAGAACTGTAACATTTCACCGAATAAAGAGTTCTTTTTTGGAACGGATACGATGGGAAGAGATATTTTCTCAATGATTTTATATGGTGGTAGAATCTCGCTGTTTATCGGTTTGATATCAACCGTGTTATCGACTACAATTGCGGTGATCTACGGATCCTTCAGTGGAATCGCACCGGAGTGGATTGATGAACTGATGATGCGTTTTACAGAAATTTTATTGAGTATCCCTTCCATTCTGTTAATTATCTTTCTTCAGGCACTGGAAGGAAAGAACTCGGTTGTTGCAATCACCATAGTAATTGGTCTTACCAGTTGGATGAATATCGCAAAAATGGTACGCACCGAGGTGCGACAGCTCCGTGAGAGTGAATATCTGATTGCTGCAAAATGTATGGGTGGGAGTTTCTGGCATATTTTACATGTGCATTTGCTGCCGAATTTTGTTTCGTCAATTATGTTTATGGTCGTGATGAACATCAGAAGTGCAATCATAGCAGAGTCAACATTGAGCTTTCTTGGGATTGGTCTTCCGATGGAAATCATTTCCTGGGGGAGCATGCTCTCACTTTCTGAAAAGGCATTGATGACAAACTCCTGGTGGATCATTCTGATTCCGGGAATCGTGCTTGTGATCACATTATTGTGTATTACGGAACTGGGAGAAGCTTTGCGTAAAAATGTGAATCAGAAAGAAGGAAATTTATAGAGAATTCCTATAGAATGGTTTGATTCAACATAGGAAAAATGTTATACTGAAAAACAGAAGCCTGAGGCAAAATGCCTGAACGAATAAGTAAAGGAGAGCGATAAAAATGGTGACAGTAAATGCTATGGGAGACAAATGTCCACTTCCGGTAATTAAGACAAAGAAAGCATTAGATGCTTTGACAGCTCCGGAGACAATAGAAGTTCTCGTTGATAATGAGACAGCAGTGGCTAATGTGACAAAGATGGCACAGAGTACAGGCGCAACAGTAACACAGGAGAAGCTTGGAGAGAATGAATATAAAGTGACAATTCAGGCACTTGCAGGAGAGGGAACTCAGACTGCACCGGCGGGTGCGGTTTGCGATTGTGTTCCAACAGGGGATACAGTAGTTGTGATTTCTTCTGACAAGATGGGAAGTGGAAATGATGAGCTCGGAAAAGTGCTGATCAAAGGTTGCATCTTTGCAATCACACAGCTTGATGAGCTTCCAAAGAAGATGATCTTCTACAACGGTGGCGCTAAGATCACATGTGAAGGATCTGACTCTCTGGAGGATCTGAAGAATCTTGAAAGCCAGGGCGTTGAAATCGTGACTTGTGGGACATGTCTGGATTATTATGGACTGAAAGACAAGCTTGCAGTAGGAACAGTTACAAATATGTATGACATTGTCGAGTCTATGAATCATGCAGGTAAGATTGTGAAACCTTGTTAGAAACATAGGAACAGTTACAGTAATTTGAAAATGTGATGGGAAAGCTGCTGCAACAGCTTTTTCGTATATCGAGGGAATTGTTTTGAAAAAGTAATCGAAAGGAAGTGAGCGAAATGAGTAAGGGACTCAAAGAGATTCATCTGACACAGATGACAAAGACAGCTGGTTGAGCGGCCAAAATCGGTCCTGAGACCCTTGCCCAGGTTCTGGGTAAGCTGCCTAAATTTTCCGATGAGCGTCTGCTTGTCGGTGTTGAGACATCAGATGATGCCGCAATTTATAAAATATCGGATGAGACTGCCATGATACAGACACTGGATTTCTTCACACCGGTTGTGGATGATCCGTATCTGTTCGGACAGATTGCAGCGGCGAACTCCTTAAGCGATGTATATGCAATGGGAGGAGAGCCGAAGGTTGCATTGAATATTGTATGTTTTCCAAATTGTCTGGATCCGGAGATCTTAGGTGAGATCTTGCGAGGCGGAGCAGACAAGGTGTTAGAAGCAGGAGCCGTTCTAGTCGGAGGTCATTCGGTGCAGGATGATGAACCGAAATACGGACTCTCGGTAACAGGCTTCGTTCACCCGGATAAGATTTATAAGAATTACGGGTGTCAGCCGGGAGATGTGCTGGTTCTGACCAAACAGCTTGGAAGTGGTATTGTGAATACAACAGTGAAAGCACAGATGGCTTCTGAAGCAGCCGCAGATGAAGCTGCGAAAGTGATGGCTTCATTGAATCAGAAAGCGAAAAGAGCAATTGAGAAACACACGATCCACGCATGTACAGATGTGACGGGATTTGGATTGCTGGGACATTGTACAGAGATGGCCGAGGCAAGTGAAATGACTTTGGAATTATATCCGGAGCAAATTGAATATATGACAGAAGCGATTGCATATGCAAGAATGGGGCTCGTTCCGGCAGGAGCATATAAGAACCGGGAGTTTGCAGCAGAAGGCTTGGATACAGGAGATGTAGAAGAGGTCTATTTAGATCTGATCAGTGATCCGCAGACTTCAGGAGGACTTCTTGTCAGTGTCCCAGGAGAAGAATTAGATTGTCTGTTGGCAGACTTTGAGGCAGTGGGAATGGAAACGAAAGTTTCAGTTGTAGGCTGCGTCAAAGAGAGGCAGGGAAAGCTCATCCAACTAAAAAAAGGAAAAATGGAAATGCTGTAAGAGATTTCTTGTTACTGTTCACAGTGTGCTGTGAACGGTAACGGTTTCTTGCGGCATTTCGCTGTAGAAAGAGAAAATAAGGAGCAGCAGTAGTTGGAAAAGTCAGATCAGAATAAGAAAAGAGAAAATTTACAGAAAGAAAAGAATCAGATCTTTCGCCTGCTTCCGCGAGTAGATGACTTGATGAAGAAAGAAAATGTTCAGAGACTGGCAGAGAAAGAAGGATATGAGCGTGTTCTCGGAGCAGTCAGAGATTCTGTGGAGAATCTGAGAAATGAAATCTCACAAGAAATCAAAAAGGGAATCAGTGAGCAGGAAGCAAAAGAAATGATTCGGAAATTTCTGTATGAGATAGAATCAAGTTCAAGGAAATCAGAAGTGAACCATCTTCTGGAACAAGAACAGAAAAAGGAGATTCAACCGGTTTATAACGGAACAGGAGTAATCCTTCATACCGGGCTTGGACGTGCACCGCTTAGTCATGAGATTGCGGAAAAACTGAAATCAGTTGCAGAGAATTATTCCAGTCTGGAATATGATCTACAGACTGGAAAACGTGGAAACAGGACCGGATATGCAGAAGAATTGCTTTGTCAGATCACAGGAGCAGAAGCGGCAATTGTTGTGAATAACAATGCCGGAGCTGTACTTCTTGCCTTGAGTGCATTGACAAAAGGCGGAGAAGTGATCGTCTCCAGAGGAGAACTTGTTGAAATCGGAGGGAAATTCCGTATTCCGGAAGTTCTTGAATTAAGCGGTGCTATTTTGAAAGAAGTCGGGACAACCAATCGTACAAGGATAGAAGATTATAAAGCAGCAGTCAGTGAAAAGACGAAAGCATTTTTGAAAGTCCACACAAGTAATTACAGGATTGTCGGGTTTACAGAATCGGTAAGTGCAGAAGAATTGTATGAATTAAGTAATGGCCTGATAGAGTGCACGCAGGAATTGTCACCTGAAATCTTCGAGAATCATACAGAACGAAGCAGAATTCCTGTGATTGAAGATCTAGGCAGTGGCGTACTTATAAATCTGGAGGAATATGGTTTATCCAAAGAACCAACCGTACAGGAAGAAGTAAAGGCCGGTGCAGATGTTGTTTGTTTTAGTGGGGATAAACTATTTGGTGGAGCACAGGCCGGAGTCCTTGTCGGAAAGAAAAGATATATTGATCAGATGCGTAACCATCCGTTGCTTCGGGCTCTTCGAGCAGATAAATTTACATTGACAGCGATAGAAGAAGTATTGAAATGTTATCTGGATCAGAAAGAAGCGGTTCAAAAGATTCCGACCTTGAGAATGCTGACAAGACCTGCGGAGGAAATAAAAGAGAAGGCAAGAGTCTGTGCTGATAGATGGAGTCAAGAGGGAGCGTTGGTTCAGATTCAAGTGGAAAAATGTATTTCTAAGGCAGGCGGCGGAGCACTTCCCGAAACAGAGATTTCAAGTTATGGAGTAACATTGGAAGCAAACGAGATTACCGTTGAAGAATTAGAAAGCAGGATGAGAAATCTCTCAATTCCGGTAATCGGAAGAATAAAGGAAGGGCGTTTCCTTCTGGATATGAGAACTTTCCCGGAAGAAGGAATCGAATATCTGGCGACACAGATCAGACATGTTATGGAAAGAAAACAGAACTGAGAAAGAAAACAGTATTAAGAAAGGGACTGCATTAGATGGAAAGACATGTGATCATCGGAACAGCCGGACATATCGATCATGGGAAGACAACACTGATCAAGACATTAACGGGAAGAGATACAGACCGTCTGAAAGAAGAGAAAGCACGTGGAATCACAATTGATCTAGGGTTTACATGGATGGATCTGACAGACGGAGAGCGTGTCGGAATCATTGATGTTCCCGGGCATGAGAAATTTATCTCTAATATGACTGCAGGTGTGGTAGGAATGGACCTTGTTCTTCTTGTAATTGCTGCAGATGAGGGGATTATGCCACAGACAAGAGAACATCTGGCAATTTTACGCCTTTTGGGTGTTGAGAATATCCTTGTTGTTTTGAATAAATGTGACCTTGTGGATGAGGAATGGCTGAAGATGGTAGAACAGCAGATCTGTGAAGAAATGCAACAGATGTTTACAGTAGGTCAGAGAAATGATCAGGCAGAAGATAAGCTGGAATATAAGGTGGACATTGTACGTGTTTCAGCAAAATCCGGAGCTGGAATTGAAGAATTAAGAAGTCAAATCCTGAAATGTGTAAAAAAGCAGAAAGAAATGTGGAAAACTCCTGCATTGCCAAGACTTCCTGTGGACAGAGTATTTTCAATGAAAGGAAGCGGAACGGTTGTGACGGGAACACTTCTTGGCGGAAAAATTCATTCGGGAGATCGGGTGATGGTCTATCCACAACAAACTTCGTGCAGAGTCCGTGGAGTTCAGGTGCATGAGCAGGAAGCAGAAGTTTGTGAAGCAGGTCAGCGGAGCGCACTGAACTTGGTTCAGACGGATCGAAGACAGAGCAGCGATGGGAAGTTTGTGTATCGAGGAAATGTGATCGCACCGGAAGGAAGCATGAAAGTCAGCCACTATGTGAATGCAAAACTGACACTTCTTCCTCAGAGTAAAAGAAGTATTGAACACCAGACTCGATTACATTTTTATAGCGGAACAACAGAAGTTCTGTGCAGAGCAGTTCCGCTGTCCTGTGAGAAAGTTGAACCGGGAGAATCAGCCTATGTCCAACTAAGATTAGAAGAACCTGCTGCGTTTTGTCCGGGGGAACCGGTTTGTTATCCGGTTTTATTCACCACTCGAGACAATCGGTGGAGGAATTATTCTTGAGATGGGAGAAAAAAAAGAGCGAAAATTTCATGATGGGGTTTTACAAAGACTGGAACTGTTGGAAAACAATCTTTGGAATCAAGAAAATGAGTGTTCAAAGGAAATCCCGGATCAAGAAAAGAGCCTGCAGGAACAGATTTCTTTAGAAAAGAGAATTATGGATGAATTGAAAAGCTGGTTGTCTGCTCATCCATATCGAAGAGGAATGCCAAAGACAGTTCTTTTCAATCAGATCAGCAAAGGGAAAAAGGAACAGAATCGGGAAATTCAGAAATGTCTTATACGATTGGAGGAACATGGAAATGTCGGTTGTATAAGGTTGCAACAGAAAAATTCTAGTATAGAGCTGATTTCTCCGGAGGGATATAAAGTAAAAGAGACGGAAGAAGTTTCTAAGTTAAGAGAAATCTTTGCCAGTCAATCAGAGGAAAATAACGTTTCTTTTTGAACAAAGTGGAATTGGAAACATTTTTGAGTCAGCAAGAAAACGAAAAGAAAAGTGGAATACAAAGTCAAGATGAATTGATGGAAATTCTGAATTATATGCAGGAAGAAAACGAAATTACAGAGGTTTGTGAGAGTGTTTATACAACAACAGAGATTACGTTTAAAATTAGAACAGAAGTAAGCCGTATATTATCTGTATCTAAAGTGATTACACTGAGTCAGGTGAAAGAAGTATTTCAGACAAGCAGAAAAATGCCAGATTGATTTTTGAATATACAGATCGAATCGGATTTACAGCAAAAGAAGGTGCACAGACAGAACGCTTGGCAGGAAATAAATTGCAAAGAGAACAAATCAGAGGAAAGTAAGGGGAGAGTGAATGAACTTAAAACAACTGGAAGCATTTGTGAAAGTAGCAGAAACAAAAAGTTTTTCGGAAGCGGCAAGGCAGTTATTCCTTACGCAGCCAACTGTCAGTGCACATGTGTCTGCATTGGAAAAAGAGCTGAAGACCTGTTTCCTTATAAGAAATACAAGAGGAGTTGAGCTGTCAGAGAATGGAAAAGAGCTTTATGCTTATGCGGTACAAATGCTTGAAATCGAAAAGACAATAAAAGGACGGTTTGGAAAAGAAATAAAACCGGAGGGAAATGTACTTCGTATTGGTGCTTCAACCGTACCGGCGCAATATATTCTTCCAAATGTAATGTCTACATTTCATGCAGAATATCCTGGTGAAAAATTGAAGCTTTTTGAGACAGACAGTGAAGGAGTTATCGATAGGATTCTTTCCCATCATATTGATATTGGATTTACAGGAACCGTGATCGAGAAAGGAAACTGCAAATATCTTCCATTTTATGAAGACGAATTGGTTGTGCTTACTCCGTCAAATGAGAAATTTGTTGAAAAGCTTTGTGGTGGACAAAAATTGGTGGATTGGATCATGGACGAGCCGGTGATCTTAAGAGAAGAAGGGTCCGGAACAAAGAAAGAAGCAGTAAAAATGCTGGCAGAACAAGGGATTGATATGAAAAAACTGAAGCTGGCAGCATTGATGGAGAATCAGGAGACGATCAAAAGATCTGTAAGTAAAGGGATGGGAGTTACGATTTTGTCTAAACTTGCGGCAGAAGAGGAATTGAAAAATGGAACACTTCTGGCTTTTCCACTGGGAAGTCAAGGTGGAAAGAGATCAATCAACCTTGTCTATGATGCAGAATATCCGTTGCTTCCGGCAGCAGAGCGTTTTATAAAGATGATAAAGAGAATGTATTTGAAGAAAGAAAATACAGGGATAGATGAATAGCAAATAACACGCCCTATTTATAGAAAATTCCTATAAATAAGGTGGATCCATTACGGATTCCTATTAGACGGAAATAGAAAAGAGAAGTATACTATAACTAGTGATTTGTATCTGAAAAGTAAACGATATAAACACATACAGAAAGGAAGAGAAGCCCTATGATCTACATGGATAATGCGGCAACTACATTACAGAAACCGGAAGAAGTAAAACGGGCGATTCTCTATGCTCTCGAGCATATGGGCAATGCAGGGAGAGGCGGAACAGAAGCTGCACTTGATGCTTCGAGAAGTATCTATGCAGTAAGGGAAAAACTTGCAGATTTTTTTCATGCAGAGAGTCCGACAAGAATTGCATTTACTGCAAATTCTACAGAGAGTCTCAATATTGCATTGAAAGGTTTGTTTCAACCGGGTGATCATGTGATCACGACAGTACTGGAACATAATTCAGTATTGCGTCCGCTGTACTGGTGTCAGGAACAGGGAGTAGAGCTTACGATTCTAAACTGTGATGAAAAGGGAAATCTGTCATATGAAGAGATGGAGAATGCGGTGCGGAAAAATACAAAAGCAATTGTGTGTACCCATGCTTCAAATCTAACGGGGAATATGATTAATCTGAAACGGGTAGGACAGATTGCATCAGAGAAGCATATTTTGTTTGTTGTGGATGCTTCTCAGACAGCAGGTGTTTATCCGATTGATGTGCAGGAACTTGGGGTTGATGTATTGTGCTTCACAGGACATAAAGGTCTGCTTGGACCGCAGGGGACCGGAGGACTTTATGTTAGGGAAGGTGTGGAAATTCGTCCGCTTCTGTGCGGAGGAAGCGGCGTGGATACTTATAACATGCATCACCCATCCCAGATGCCGACGGCACTTGAGGCCGGAACTCTTAATGGGCATGGGATTGCAGGACTTGGCGCAGCAATTGATTATCTGAACCGTACAGGAATTGATGTGATCCGCGAGAAAGAACTCCATCTGATGCGCAGGTTTTATGATGGGATTTCTCAGCTCCCGGATGTGAAAGTCTATGGAGATTTTACAGCAGAGGAAAGAGCTCCGATCGTGACTTTCAATCTGGGAGATTATGACTCTTCTGAAGTCAGTGATGAATTGAATGAAGTTTATGGGATTGCGACCAGACCGGGAGCACACTGTGCACCACTGATGCACAAAGCACTCGGTACAGTAGAACAGGGAGCTGTCCGCTTCAGTTTCTCTCATTACAATACGGAAGAAGAAGTTGATTTTGCAATTCGTGCGATAAAGGAGTTGTAAAGAAAGAGAGGAAGAGAAAATGAATTTATTTGATTCAAAGAAGAAACTGGGAATCGCCGGTGTCATAATGGGTCTGGTAGCAGCAACGCTTGCTTACTTTGGAAACCCGGCGAACATGGCAATCTGTATTGCGTGTTTTGTGCGTGATACAGCAGGAGCACTTGGACTTCATTCCGCAGAGCCGGTACAGTATGCAAGACCGGAGATCATAGGAATTGTCCTCGGTGCATTTATTATTTCAATTGCAACAAAAGAATATCGTGCAACAGCCGGATCTTCCACAATTGTACGTTTTGTACTTGGAATGATTCTTGTAATCGGAGCACTTGTATTCCTTGGATGTCCGCTTCGTATGGTGATTCGTATGTCGGCCGGAGATCTGAATGCATGGGTAGCACTGATTGGATTTGTACTTGGTATTGCTACAGGTGTGTTTGCACTGAAGAAAGGTTTCAGCCTTGGACGTGCACATGTGACAAATAAAGTGAGCGGAAGTGTGCTTCCACTTCTTATGATCGGAGTGCTTGTACTTGCACTTGGAACAAATCTTTTAAAGAGCAGTACAGCAGGTCCGGGAAGTATGCATGCACCAATCATTATTTCTCTGATCGGTGGACTTCTCTTTGGAGCATTTGCTCAGAAATCAAGAATGTGTTTCGCAGGAAGTATCCGTGATATCATTCTTATGAAGAACTTTGACCTGATCACAATCATTGTAGGATTCTTCGCAGTTATGCTTGTATACAATGTTGCAACAGGACATTTTGTTCTTGCATTCAATACACCTGGAGTGATCGCTCACTCCCAGCACCTGTGGAGCATTCTTGGAATGTATGCAGTAGGATTTGCAGCAGTTCTTGCAGGAGGATGCCCGCTGCGTCAGCTTGTACTTGCAGGTCAGGGATCATCTGATGCAGGAGTAACAGTGATCGGTATGTTTGCAGGTGGAGCACTTGCACATAACTTTGGTCTAGCAGCAAGTGGAACAGCACTGAATGCTGAGACAGGTGAGATCGTAGCCGGAGCTGTTCCGCCAGCAGGTAAGATCGCAGCAATTATTTGTATTATTGTATGTTTTGTAATCGCATTTACAAACAAGAGAAGCGAAGCAAAATAAGGAGAAAATAGTTATGAGAGAAGTAGATGCAAGAGGATTATCCTGTCCGGAACCATTGATGCTGACAGCAGAAGCGATTAAAAGTGACAGTAGTCCGGTAAAGGTTCTTGTGACAGAACCACATCAGAAAACAAATGTGGAGAAATTTGCAAAGGATCACGGAAAGAAAACAACAGTAGAAGAAATCGAAGATGGATTTGCTGTTGTGATCGAGTAAAATGAAATAGTAAAAAGCCCTGCTCCCTTTACTGAATGTGAATTTGGTAAAGGGAGTATTTTAGTAATGAAAAATGTTTTCTATTTGTCTGGTTTCGGTTATAATAAGAGAGTTGAGAAAAAGGAAAGTGTGAGGATAACAGCATGTATATTTCAACAAAATATCTGCATGTATTTCTTGATATCGGAGATGCGCTGCTTTCAAGCGGGGCGGAGATATTTCGTGTAGAAGATACATTGAACCGTATGGGATATGCATGCGGTGCAACGCAGATGAATGTGTTCGTGATCACATCGAGTATTGTTATTACAATGGAATTTCCAGAAGAAAATGTACGAACTCAGACAAGGAGAATCCGAAAGACCGGAGGAAATGATTTTGAGAAGCTGGAGAAGTTGAATAATTTGAGTAGACAGTTTTGCCAGAATCCTATGTCTCCTGAAGAACTCAGGAAAGTCTTCGATCAGATTGACAAAGTTGTTCCGACACAGACAGGAAAACTCGCAGGGAGTATTCTGGCAGCTTTTAGTTTTGCACTTTTCTATGGAGGAAATCTTTGGGATGCATTACTGGCAGGATTAGCAGGCATCTTAATCTGGGGAGCACAGAGACATATAAGAAAGTATTGCATGAATGAAGTGACGTTTCAATTTGTGGCATCATTTCTTGCGGGATGTTTTATTTGTGTTATGGCGAGGCTTTTTCCGGCTCTGCACGTGGATAAGATTATGATTGGTGATATTATGTTATTGATCCCGGGATTGATGGCAACAAATGCAATTCGTGATATATTGATTGGAGATACGATATCTGGGGTTATGCGTTTTATAGAGGCAATGCTTCTTGCAGCAGTGCTTGCACTTGGATTTATCGGAGCAATATTTCTGATTGGGAGGATTGGTTGATGACGTATATTGTTCAATTATTTACAGGTGCAGCGGGTTCGATTGCATTTGGCATACTGTTTCATATGAAGAAGAAACACCTTCCATTGGCGGCACTTGGCGGTTTTCTGGGCTGGCTGTTATTTATCATCTGCAGAGGATTCTGGGGAGGTGTGTTCTTCCCGACATTGGCAGCAGCTTTTGGAATCGACTTATATGCGGAGATACTTGCGCGTAGTTGCAGGAGTACTTCGACTTCATTTTTTGTAACATCGGTGATTCCACTGATTCCTGGAAGCACACTTTATTATTGCATGAGAAGTGTTGTTGAGGGGAGTTTACATCAGGCGTGGAATTATGGACGAGATACATTTTTATATGCACTAGGGATTGCAGCAGGTATGAGTATTGCCTGGGCAATCTGTGATTTTTTGAGAAAGATAAAAGGAAAACAGGAGATCGCATAAATGAGAAAGAAAGAATTAAAACTTGTGGTGACATTTCACACAACTGCGGATGCGATGGCGATGGAAAAAGCATGTAAGGCAGAGGAGGTACCGGGCAGACTGATTCCGGTGCCAAGAGTAATCTCGGCCGGTTGTGGACTTGCCTGGGCGGCACCGCTTGAGGCGGTAGAACAGATCAAGCATGTAATGCAGGAAAAGGGGATTGAGAGAGAAGAACTTCATGAGTGCATGGTCTGATCTTTGGATTCAAGGCAAAATGTGCATATTCTGTGTTGAACAGTGGAGTGATAGATATGGAAGTGAAAAGTAATCATGTTTCCAAAAAAAGAAACGAGAATATGAGAATGAACGTTGATTCTGAGGGCGGTTTGCGCTATACTCTATTCAGTAATAAAAGAAAAAAGGTTACTGTTCACACGGGAGTGTACAGTAACGAAAAAAGTGCTGCTCACAGATCAGTGGGAGCGGTAATGAAAAGACTGCTGATAGTTCGGCAGAGAAGGAGCATAATATGAGAATTACAGATGACATTTTATATGTAGGTGTAAATGATCACAACATTGATTTATTCGAGGGTCACTATATTGTGCCGAATGGCATGGCTTACAATTCCTATGTGATCAATGATGAGAAAATTGCGGTTATGGATACAGTGGATGCAGCTTTTGGCGATGAGTGGCTGAAGAATATTGCAGATGTATTGAATGGAGCAACACCTGATTACCTGATCGTTCAGCACATGGAGCCGGATCATTCAGCAAATATTCAGAAATTTCTGGAAGTATATCCGAATACAAAGGTGGTTGGAAATGCAAAGACATTTACAATGATCGGAAACTTTTTCCGTGACCTGAAACTTGCAGACGAGAACAAGCTGGAAGTGAAGAATAAAGATACACTGACACTTGGAAAACATGAGCTTACATTTGTATTTGCACCGATGGTACATTGGCCGGAGGTAATGGTAACATACGATAGCAAGGATAAGGTTCTTTTCTCTGCGGATGGATTCGGTAAGTTCGGAGCGCTTGATGTAGAGGAAGACTGGGATTGCGAAGCACGCCGTTACTATATCGGAATTGTTGGAAAATACGGAGCACAGGTTCAGAATCTTTTGAAGGTTGCAGCAACACTGGATATTCAGATAATCTGCCCGCTGCATGGACCGGTTCTTACAGAGAATCTGGAGCACTACATTGGACAGTATAATACATGGTCTTCTTATGGAACAGAATCTGAAGGTGTTATGATCGCGTACACATCTGTTTATGGAAATACAAAGAAGGCAGTTGAACTTCTTGCTGAGAAGCTGAAAGAAAAAGGATGCCCTAAGGTCGTAGTAACAGACCTTGCCCGTGAGGATATGGCAGAGGCTGTAGAAGATGCGTTCCGTTACGGTAAGATTGTTCTTGCTTCAACAACTTATAACGGAGATGTATTCCCGTTCATGAAGACATTTATCGAGCACTTGACAGAGCGTAACTATCAGAATAAGACAATTGGTCTGATTGAGAACGGATCCTGGGCTTCTATGGCTGGTAAAGTGATGAAGGGAATGTTTGAGAAGAGCAAGAATATCACATGGCTTGAGACTTCAGTAAAGATTATGTCTTCTATGGATGAGCAGAATAAAGCGGACATCGAGAAGATGGCAGAGGAACTGATGTAAGCAATTGTGATTTACAGGAAAGAAAGATTCTGTTAGGATAGAATCAGATGGCGGAGCGGATGACCAGATATCAGCTGGCGTTTGCTCCGTTTCTTAATAAATACATCAATGATGAATTGTCTAAGCATTATGGAGGCAGAAGAGTAACTGGTGTGCTTCCTGGTCTTCAAAACCAGTGTGGGACGTGGTACGTCCCGGGTGGGTTCGATTCCCACATGTCTCCGCCAAAAGAAAGGAAAAAGAATATGGGTATGAATCAGACGCCGGTGTCCGAACGAGTGCACATCGGCTTTTTTGGTAAGCGGAATGCTGGAAAATCAAGCGTGATGAATGCGGTAACAGGACAGGATCTTGCGGTAGTTTCTGATGTGAAAGGAACAACAACGGATCCGGTTTATAAGACAATGGAACTTCTTCCGTTGGGTCCTGTTGTGATGATGGATACTCCTGGAATTGATGATGAAGGTGAACTGGGTGAACTTCGTGTGAAGAAGAGCTATCAGGTGTTGAATAAGACAGACATTGCTGTTGTTGTGATTGATGGAACGTGTGGTGTCAGTGAAGAAGATCTCAAAATAACAGAGCGGATTCAGAAAAAGAACATACCTTATATAATAGTACTGAATAAATGTGAACGGTTTACACAAGAAGATGAGAGATTGCGGGTACAGGGAAATACCGCAAGTTATTTGAAAACAGAGAAAGAGAAGATTCTTCTTGTAAGTGCAGCGGATAAAAGCGGAATTTATGAGCTGAAGGAAGAACTTGGAGCGTTGAAAGGAAAGGAAGAGGAAGAACGAAAGATTGTTGGAGATCTTCTTGAACCATCCGATTTTGTAGTGCTTGTTGTGCCGATTGACAGTGCGGCACCAAAGGGACGCCTGATTTTTCCACAGCAGCAGACGATTCGAGATATTCTCGATGCGGATGCATCTGCAATCGTTGTGAAAGAAACGGAACTTACAAAAACATTAGCTTCACTTGGAAAAAAGCCAAAGATGGTTATTACAGATAGCCAGGTTTTTGGAAAAGTTGCGAAAGATACACCAAAAGATATTTTACTGACATCCTTTTCTATTTTATTTGCAAGATATAAAGGGAATCTGGAAACGATGGTGCGTGGGGTAAAAGCACTTGATAGTTTAAGAGGCGGCGATAAAGTCCTGATCAGTGAGGGGTGCACGCATCATAGACAGTGTGATGATATTGGTACGGTGAAGATTCCACGCTGGCTGAAAGAGTATACAGGGAAAGAACTTATAATAGAGACTTCTTCAGGAACAGAATTCCCAGATGACCTTGGTTCATACAAAATGATCATTCATTGTGGAGGGTGTATGCTGAATGAACGCGAAATGAAATACAGGATCAGTTGCGCACAGGATCAAGGGATCCCGATTGCAAACTATGGAATGGTGATTGCATATATTCATGGAATATTGAAAAGGAGTCTGAGTCCATTTCCGGAGATAGAAAAACTCTTATAAAAGTAAAGAATGCGTTGCTGGTCGCACATCGTGTGAACAGTAACAAGAATGCATTATAACGGAAATGACGCCGCTTTGCTGGATCTGCAACTCCAGCAGGCGGCGTCACTTCTATGGTATGTAATTGAGAGGATCCTTTAGTTACCAGACAGAAACATCTGCACACGAAACTGGGGAATTCCTACAAAGAGGCTGTGCGCTGACGGTACTGCTGCGGCAGGGATATTCTTGGGGAAAACATCCGGCGTTAGCGTACTGCATGATAACTGAAGTATCTGACCTGTAAAAACGAATAAAAAAACGACAGTTTCTCCTCGGTAAATAGGAAAACCGCCTTTGGTCTTACAAGTCGAGATAATAATACCATTCGTGTAGAGCAGTGTCAAGTGTTATATGGGCAAAAAATAAGATTCCTTATAAATTTGTTACTGTTCACACGATGTGCGACCAGCAACGCATCTCGCCATTTTAAATCGCCTTTGGCGATGGGGCGAGATGCATTCAAGTCAAAACGCGCATCCTCCGTGTCAATCAGCGGAGTGATTGACACGGGAGTGAACAGTAACATAAATTTTGCATTGAGGTTAGTATGATACCTGATAGATCACGACTTGAGATGAGTTTCTTCTATATATAATGTGATTTGATTATGTGTAATATTTGATCTGGTTGCAAGGAAAATGCAAAAATAAATAGAAAAAAGATTGTACTTAAAAAAAAATCAAAGAAAGTACTTGCAATTTTCGGTACTCTCGGATATACTAAGAGAGCTGTGACATGATAGCAATGAAGCGCGAGGTTGCTGCCCGGCAAATGAATAAGCTGGTGCAGGTTTTCCGTGGAGCGAATGTCAAGTTAGGAAACTGGCGACAAGTCACTGTACGAATCAAAAACTGATTACTATTTGCCCCAATGGGATAACCAGGGTAGGAGTATGAAACAACGTGTGAGTTTCTCACGACACACACGGGAGAGTGTACAGTCACCGCTTGTCGTACTGATGTGAAAAGTACGAAAAGGAGGCGACTTTTTTTATGGCAAGTCAAGTAATGAGAATCACATTGAAAGCGTATGATCATCAGCTCGTTGATGCATCCGCAAAGAAAATCATCGAAACTGTAAAAAAGAATGGGTCACAGGTGAGCGGACCGGTGCCGCTGCCGACAAAGAAAGAGGTAGTGACAATTCTTAGAGCGGTACACAAGTACAAAGACTCAAGAGAGCAGTTCGAGCAGAGAACTCATAAGAGACTCATCGATATCGTTACACCGACACAGAAAACTGTGGATGCTCTTTCCAGACTGGAAATGCCGGCAGGTGTTTACATCGATATCAAAATGAAAAATAAGTAAGCGAAAAACCGCTGAACATTCAAATTAACAGTAACAATCCTAACATTTAGGATGAGCGCGAAAGCGTTCCGCTGTAAATCACAGGAGGTATTTATAATGAAGAAAGCTATTTTGGCTACAAAAGTTGGAATGACTCAGATCTTCAATCACGAAGACGGAGTTCTGATTCCGGTAACAGTTCT
>ENA-OQET01000614-OQET01000614.1-human-gut-metagenome-genome-assembly--contig:-NODE-614-length-18296-cov-4.614013_pt1 | contig 18296 bp, 11 predicted proteins | sample MGYA00242800_ERZ504645 | MGnify/ENA primary metagenome ERZ504645 (study PRJEB26092, sample SAMD00036308) | human gut metagenome | host: Homo sapiens | study: EMG produced TPA metagenomics assembly of... | reverse complement strand
TGCATCGGGACGAGCTGTTTGTGCGCCTCAAGTCGTAATCGTTCGGCAGAACTCCCGCGGCGATAAGCTCCTGCTGGAGAATGTCGACGAAGTCGAGCAGGTTTTCGGGGTTCTGGTTGCCTATATTGTAGACCGCATACGGCGGAACGGGCAGACCGTCTTCGCCGTCTTTGCGCTCAGGCGCGCCCTGCATGACGCGCACAACGCCCTCGACTATATCGTCGATGTATGTGAAGTCGCGCTTGCAGTTGCCGTAGTTGAAAATGCGTATCGTCTCGCCGCGCAGAAGCTTGTCGGTGAAGCCGAAATACGCCATGTCCGGGCGGCCTGCGGGTCCGTAGACCGTGAAGAAGCGGAGTCCCGTCGAGGGGATATTATAGAGCTTCGAATAGGCGTGGACCATCAGCTCGTCGGATTTTTTCGTTGCGGCGTAGAGGCTGACGGGGTTGTCAACTTTGTCGTCGGTGCTGTAGGGCACTTTTTTGTTGCTGCCGTAGACCGACGAGCTCGAAGCGTATACAAGATGCTCGACGGGTGTTGCGCCGTCGTCGTATGAGTGGCGGCAGGCCTCGAGGATATTATAAAAGCCGATTATATTCGACTCGATATAGGCGTCGGGGTTCGTTATCGAATAGCGCACCCCCGCCTGCGCCGCGAGGTTGACAACTATCTGCGGCGAGTATTCGCCGAACACTTCGCTCACTTTGTCCTTGTCCGCGAGGTTCGCTTTGATAAAAATAAAATTTCTATGCTTTTGAAGCTTTTCGAGCCGCGACTCTTTCAGGCGGATATCATAGTAGTCGTTGACGCTGTCGAAGCCGATGACGCGGATATCTTCAAAGTCCGAGAGCAGACGCTCCGAGAGAAAAGAGCCGATGAATCCCGCCGCGCCCGTCACGAGCACGGTCTTGCCTTTTAAATCAATTTTTGTCTTGACTGATTTTTCCTGCATATCCGCTTATCCTTTCAGAAAGGGGCTGTCGCATTCTCAGCGCAGCCCCTGCTACCCTGCAACACCTAAAACTTTACAAGCATTGCGTCATCTGATTGCGTTTAACTGCGTCTTCAAACTTGACAGGCGGCAGCATGCCTGCGTTTTCATCCTTCAACCGGATGTAGACTTTTAGATGTTACAGGGTAGTATATTTATCTTTTGAATTTTTCCAGTATTACGCTGAAAGCTACTATCGCGGCCTGAACTATAACCGCCGTCAGGGGCGACACAAACGCGAACGCCTTCAGCGCGACGCAGAGTATCGCACCCGCCGCCACGACCGCCTGCACGATAAGGGCGAACACTGCCCAGCGCGAAGCGAAGTTTGCGAGCCTGCCGCACGCCGCGATGCTCTTGAAGTAAGATCGGGCGGAGCCGTCGTGCATGACCTTTGCGGGGGCTGAATCAACAACGCTGTCGCGGTATGCGCTGAATATGCGCGCGCCGTGGGAGAGCGTCATTTTGATATCTTTCTGCGCTATGCCGAAGCGGGCGGCGATGAGCTCGTCGGTCACATTCGGGTCGTCTGTGCGAACGACAAGGCTAAAGCCGTTGTCCGCCATCTCGTTTATCGAATCCTTGAGCGATGCGTCCTCGGCGTAGTTGAAAACGAACATCGCCGCGACCTGTGAGTCGATGGCTATGTAGAGAATCTTGCGCCCGTTGCGCTTTACCTTGTCCTCCTCGGACTTGAGCGGAACTTCAATATTGTGGTGCGTGAGCAAATTACGGTTGCCGAGCAGCACGCGCTGATTATATATTGTCGCGGAGAGACCGAGTCTGTCTTCGTATATCATGTCGCGCACGGGCGGCAGAAGCTCGGTCGAGCCGCCGATAATGCGGTTGAAGACATCTGTGAGCGGACCGCCGGATTTGAGCACTATAGCGACTGCGTAGAGCAGAACGTCGTCTATGCGCACGGTGTGGAAGTCCTTCATTCCGTGCATCTCGCACGCCGCGCGGTCGAAGAGATCGGCGCTGTCAACGGAGGCGGCGACCGCCTCGGAGCATTCGAGAGCCGCGTCGTAGCCCGCTATCATGCCGCCCTCTGAGTTGAGCTTCCTGTTCTCAAGATAGAGCGGAATCATCAGCGCGAGTTCAATAGCGCAGGGCGAGGTCAGGCAGAACGCGCCGGTGAGCACGCCGAACGCCTGGAAGATATCTTTTGTTATTATGCCTGATATAACTGCGAGCAGCACGGAGACAGCCGACGAAATTATCAGACTGCGCTTTATGCAGCTGTCCGCAGGGGAGTTGGCTTCGGAATTTTTGATGAAGTCGGCGGGGAACTCGACCCTGCCGGAATATAAAATGTCCGGGTTGCCCATCTTGAGCGCACGTCCGACTTCAAATGCGTCTTTCTCGCTCTCTATAGCCCTTATGCCGTAGAGCCCTGATTTGCGTTTTGCGGTGCAGAAGAGGAAATTCTGCATCACGCGCGCCGTGCCGCGGCTGCTGTTTTCGGCGGTCATGAGCAGGGCGAATATCGTCGCCGCGCAGTAGAACATGCCCGAAGCGCCCTCGGGCGATTTGTTGAAGAACGAGAGTATCGTCTGGACGAGGGCGAGTATAAATGTCAGCCCGCCGACTGCGCCGCCGGTCACGCGGCCGTTTGCAAGCGCTTTTACGCCGGATAAAATATTCGGGAACGCGAGATAGAACGACGCGAGCAGAAGCACTATATTAGCCGCCGCGAGTCCCGCACCTCCGCGGTCGAACGCGGGCGCGTCTATCGCCGCCCACTCGAGAATTTTCGGTATGAGCAGCAGAAGCAGCGACACGCCTTCGAGCACGCACAGACCGATAACCGAGGCCTTGAACTGCGATGCGGCGTTCTTGAGGCTGTTATAGACTCTGCCGCGCTGTTCGGGTTTCTCGTATTCGAGGGGAGCTTTCTCGGAGTGCTTTCTCTTTTTCTCGTGCTGCTCCTCCGGCTCGTACTCTTTCTCTTCGGGCAGATTTTCGTCCTCCTGCGGCTCATCGTCGCCGAGTCCGCCGAGCAGAACAAACTTTTTCTTCTTCTCCGCCCTCTTTTTGTCAAGCTCGCTGCGAAGCTCGTCTTCGTCTATTTTTTCAGTCTCCGGCTCTTCGCCGAAGCCGCTGAGCATCATCTGCTCCTCCTCCGGCTGATTGCCGGCGGCGGGATTAGTGAAAGGCTGATCCTCTATCGACGCGGGCTTATCGTCCCCCGAGCCGACAAATTCTTCGGCGGGAATGACCTGCGGCAGGGGCTCGAGCCCCGATGTCTCGGAGAGCGGACCGCGCTTTAAGATAACGCCGGGCTTCTCTATCGTCTCGGCGCTCTGCGGCGCTTTTGCCGAGCCTATCGCGGTCATGAGCTTTGTTTTATATTCGTCGTCGGGTTTATTCTGCGTCGGCTCGGAAAGGGATTTCATCGGACCGAACACGACTGTGTCGCCGAACAGGCCGGGTATGGCGCGGCTCTCACGCTCGGAGTCCTCCTCCGGCTCTTCTGTCGGCTCGCCGAAATATCTCGAAGCGGGCGCACCGAAAAGCTCCTCTACCGTCGGCTTTTTCTCGGCTTCATCCTCGTCCTCGGATTCTTCTTCCTCGCCGTGGAGCGTCAGAATGTTATCGCTGTTGTCGGACTCGTCGGTTTTATTTGATTCGTCCGTGTCAACTTCATCTTTAGGTTCCGATTCCTGTATATCATCATCTTCGCCGTCGGTTTTCACAACAGATAGCTCGATTTTTGAATCGGAGTATATATCCTCGCTCTCATCGGCGGGAACTTCTTCAGCCTTAACTTTCTCGGCTTCCGGCTCAATTTCGTCGGCAGACTCCTGCGCCGCTTCGGTTTCTTCCGACTCTGCGGGGGACTCTGTTGCCGCTTCGCTTTCGGGTTCTGTAAAATATGATTCGCCGGCTGATTCCGTCTCTTCAGGCTTCGCAAAAGACACTTCGCTTACAGGTTCTTTGTTTTCGACGGTCTGCCCCGCCTCGTCTGATTCTGCGGGCTCGGCAGGCTCTTCGGTTTCTGCTTCTGCCGAAGCCTCCGGTTCGTCCGCCGGAATTTCGGGTTCGGCTTCTTCCGGCTCGGGCTCTTCGTCGGGCTCGGATTCCGGCTCTTTCGGGTCTGTATATATAGTCTCATACTCCGACGATATGTCATCGTCAGAGTATCTGTTTTTATAGTAGGCGATGCTCATCAGAAGCTCATCGTCGTCATCGTAGTCAAGTGCTGTGGAATCGGCGTCCGTGCTCGCTATCAGATCATCTATGTCGGTTATTTTCCAGATCTTGTCCGGTTCGCCGCTGTCGTGTTCAATCTTCGCCACTTGGTAGAGAACTTTGTCAAGCGGCATGTTGCTCCGCTTATCGGAAGGTTTGTTTTCCACTCATCTCACCCCAATTTATATATGCTTATATGCTGAAAAAATCGGATAAAAGTCAGTTTCTGTGTTTCGCCGCTTCAAACATGAGAATTCCCGCCGCGACGGAGGCGTTGAGAGAATTTATCTTGCCGCGCATCGGCAGGGAGGCGATGAAGTCGCATTTTTCGCGCACGAGGCGGCCTATGCCCTTGCCCTCAGAGCCGATGACGAGAGCGATGCTGCCGCTGTAGTCGAGGGCGGTGTAATCCGTGCCGTCCATGTCCGCGCCGAATATCCAGACGCCGCGCGATTTGAGCTCGTCTATGGCGGCGGGGAGGTTTGCGACTTTTACCACGGGGACATATTCAATAGCACCCGCCGAGGTCTTTGCGACTGTGTAGTTGAGGGTCACGGAGTTGCGCTTCGGGATAATTACCCCGTGAACTCCGGCTGCCTCCGCGCTTCTGAGGATAGCGCCGAGGTTGTGCGGGTCTTCAAGTGAGTCACACACGACTATGAACGGGCTTTCGTTCCTGCTCTCGGCGAGGGCAAAAATATCGTCCATCTCGGCGTATTCGTGAGCCGCGGCAAATGCCGCAACGCCCTGATGCGCCGCGCCGTCGCAGAGGCGGTCGAGCCTGCGCTGATCGGCAAATTTGACGGGGATCTTGCGCTCGCGGCAGATGTCGATTATTCTGCCTGCCTGTCCGCCGCGCTGACCCTGTGCAACGGTCACGCTGTCTATCGTTCTGCCGCTTTCGAGAGCCTGAAGCACTGCGTTGCGCCCGACTATGAGCCCCTCTTTATGATCCATTGAATATACCTCTCAGCCAAAAAGTCTCTATATAAGCTTTATTATATCATATACTGTTATAAAACGACAATAGAAATGCTAAAAATTTACGCGGAATATTTTTCCTTTCTGCGCATTGCGATTGAGTTTACTATAAGAATTATGAGCGTGAGGATAAGTGTACCCGTCAGCGCGCCGAGGGTGTCGACTCCGACATCGAAAATGCGGCATGCTCGTCCGGGGACGAAATACTGGTGTATCTCGTCGCTGACTGAATAAAGGGCACTGCAAATGACGGAGATAACGGGCGAAAAACGCCTGCGGCTGAGGAAAAGTGCGCAGCCGATAAGAAATCCGAGCGCCGCATATTCAAAGAAATGCGCGAATTTTCGCACAATGAAGCTGCCGAGCGGCGAGCCGAGAATTTTGGCTAAAATTCCGCGTACATTGTCGCTCATGTCCTTTGACTGGTTGCCGTCACGGCTCGAAAGCCAGAATATGCATCCGGCGCACGCCGCCGCCAATAACCAGAAAAAGACGGCGAGCACGATGCGCACCGTCCGATTTTCGGGGAGTATATATTTGAGTTTATTTTCCTTTTTCATCTTGTCAGTCCTTTGCCGTTACGAAAACAAAATCGACCGCCGAGCTCTCCGGGTCAACGCTCAAGCCGTTGACGCCCTTCGCCGTTGCAAAATAGCTCGGGGTTATGAACATCGGGAGCACCGCGCCGAGCGAGAGCAGTCTGCCCTCCGCGTTGCGGCAAGCCTTGACGAGCTCAGAGCCGCTCAGCGCCTTGAGGTTTTTGACGGATGCGTCAAACTGCGCGTCGCTGAGTCTGATTATATTATTCGTCCCATGCGAGGTGAGCGTCGAAAGGAAACCTGCAGCGTCCGTTATGCCCGCGGACATGGAGGTCAGGGTTATCTGATAGTCGCCGTCCTGCACGCGCGAGGAAAGAGTCGCGCTGTCGAGCGCAGTGACTGTAAAATTGACGCTCAGACCGAACACTTTCTGCCAGCCCTGTATCATGCGTCGCATGGCGTTTTCGTGCTCGGGCAGGCAGATTATCTCAAGGCTCAGTTTGCCCGTGAGATCTTTCTGCGCCTGAGCCCAGTATCCGGCGGATCTGTTCATGTCGTAGCCGAGAATGCTGACGGGCTCGCTGCCAAGATCCGCTCCCTCGCCGACAGAGCAGGCGGGCGGGATTACAGAATAAGTTTTTTGCATATCCTCGCTTTCGAGCGTCAGCGAGTTATAGTCGACCGCCGTGCAGAGCGCGCGGCGCAGCGACACATTGGAGAGCGGCGCGTCGGCGCAGTTGAAGCACAGCGCCCAGACGGTGTCGTAGTTCTTTGTTACGGAGAGGTCGGACGAATCGGGCGCAGTCGTGCCGAGCTGGGCGGCGCAGTAAGTGCCGTCGAGCAGGGAAGTGAGCTTCTGCTCGTTGTCGCTGTCGATTACGAGCGACACGCTCGCGGGCTTCGCCGGGAAAGGTCCGGTGTAGTCGTTGTTGATTTTTTATAGTCAGTGCGGAGTCGTGCAGCCAATATGAGAGATAGAACGGACCGTTGCACAGGAGCGTCGAATAGTCGAGCCCGTAGCGCCCTTTGGTCGCGTTGAAGAAAGTCTCGTTGCAGGGCATGCATATTGCCTTTGTCAACAGATCGAGAAAAGCCGACTCGTCAGTTGCGCTTTCGAGCGTTATGCGCAGCTCAAAGTCGTCGACCGCCTGCACGCCGAGCTTGTCGGAGGACATCTTGCCGTTTATTATGCTCTTTGCGTTCTTTATGACGCCGAGGCTCAGCGCTTCGGGCGCACCCGTTGCGGGGGCTACCGCGCGCCTGAGCGCGAAAACGAAATCAGCCGCTGTGACGCGGGAGTCGAAAGTCTTGTCTATGTTGTCGCCGAGTATGGGCTTGAATGCCTTTTTCATTATGACCCAGCGCGCGTCCTCGCGGAGCTTAAATGTATAGGTGAGAGTGGACGCATCATAGCTCCAGCTCTTTGCCGCGGCGGGGGAATACTTGCCCTCCGCGTCATTGCGGACAAGCCCCTCGAAGCAGTTGAGCACAACGGTCTTTGCCTCCGCGCCCTGCGCTATCTGCGGGTCGAGACAACCCGGCTGGGCTGCTATCGGATAGCTCAGCGCCGCGCCCGAGCCATCCTTGCCGCAGGCGGCGGCTGAGAATATCAGCGCGAGCGAAAGAAATATTGAAGCTATTCTCGTAATTTTTTTCATGCTTTTCCTCCGTATATTAAAAACCGCGGCGTATTTATACAAATTCTGCGGGCGGTCTGAGGCATAATTTTTTCGGGGCGCGCAGCCCCTTTCAGATACATTATATAGTAGCATAAAACCACTCCCGTTATCAACCGTTAATTGCAAAGATTATCCGGTGGATATAATATTATTCAAAAGATTTTTATTGTTTAAAAATATATCTGTGTAAAGTTGCAACTTTTTTTTAAAAATCTGTTACAATTCTTTATCATATCTTACAGATTTTGGAGATTGGAATTATGGACGCTGTTTTATATATCGCGACGGCTCTTTCGGCTGTCTGCGCCGTGCTGCTTGTGATCATTATAATGAAGCTCAACCGCCCCTCCGCGCAGGAAGGGCAGATAAAGGAGCTTGAGCATAAAGTCAGCTCGCTCGAGGGTCAGCTGCGCGACGAGTTCGAGCGCAGCCGCAGAGAGAGCGCGGGCAATCAGAAGGACATGCGCTCCGAGCTCACCGAATCGCTCGACAAGATGAATGAGCGTCTCGCGCTCATGACCGAGGCGAATTTCAAGCATCAGCAGCAGCTGACGGATATGTTCTCGAAGTCGCTTGACACTATCCGCCGCAACAACATAGAACAAAACGACAGACAGTCGAGAATTATTGCAGAGTCGATAGAGAAAATGCAGCAGAGCAACGAGAAAAAGCTCGATGAGATGCGCGCGACCGTCGACGAGAAGCTCTCCTCGACCCTCACGACCCGACTCGACAGCTCGTTCAAGACCGTTTCTGAGCAGCTCGAGAATGTCTACAAATCGCTCGGCGAGATGAAAGAGCTTTCGACGGGCGTTACAACGAATGTCACGAATCTTAACCGTGTGCTGACGAATGTCAAGGCGCGCGGCACATGGGCGGAAGTCCAGCTCGAGGGCATACTCGACCAGACGATACCCAATATGTACGAGAAAAACTTCGCCACCCGCCCGGGCAGCTCCGAGCGCGTCGAGTTCGCTATCCGCATCCCTGCCGGAGACGGCGGCGCGGACGCTTATCTCCCCGTTGACTCGAAGTTTCCGATGGAGGACTATGTGCGCCTCTGCTCCGCCGCGGACAGCGCGGACGCCGAAGAAGTCGCCAAGGCGCGCAAGGCTCTTGAAGACAGAGTCCTGAGCGAAGCGAAGCTCGTCACAAAATACATAAATGTTCCTGCAACGACCCCGTTTGCGATAATGTATCTCGCGACCGAGGGACTCTATGCCGAAATCGCGTCCTCGCGCACGGGAATAGCCGAGCGCATCCAGCGCGAATATAACATCATGATAGCGGGACCGACCACGATAACGGCGCTTCTCAACTCCCTCTCCATGGGCTTCAGAGCCGTGGCGATAAACGAGAAGGCGAACGAAGTCCGCCGTCTGCTCTCAGTCGTCAAGGCGCAGTATGAAAAGTTCGGCGACGTGCTCGACAAGGCGAAGAAAAAGATAGACGAGGCGGGGCGTACTCTTGTTGCCGCGCAGGACAGAAACCGTATCATGGCGGGAAAGCTCAAGGGAATCGAGAGCATGGACGCCGCGGAGGCGGACGCATATCTCGGCATAGCCGAGCAGACGGACGGCTCGGAGGATTAAGCATTTTCGTTTTTGTTTAATATAAAACCAGAAAAAAGGAGGAAACGAAATGAAAAACAAAGGAAGACTGGCAAGACGCATCATTGCAGTTATAGTCTGCATGACCCTCGTCCTTGCCGCCCTCCCGACCGGAGTTTTCAGTGCCTTTGCGCAGACCGAGAAGGGCAAGCTCAAAGTCACATCCATCTCCGACATTCACTATTTTGCTGATTCCGAAAAAGGAACCGGAGACACGGAAAACGGATTCAGCGAAGCCTACAACGAATGGAACGACAGGGGCTACCGCGAGCACAACGAAGTCAACGCCCTTATCGACGCGGCGCTCAAAAAGGCTGTTGCCGAGAAGAGCGACTATGTATTCATCCCCGGCGACCTGACCTTCAACGGTGAGCTGGCTGGTCACAAGGCTCTTGCCGCAAAGCTCGAAGCCTTTGAAAAGGAGAGCGGAATACAGGTCATCGTTGTAAACGGCAACCACGACATCAACAACTATAACGGCGTTACATTCAAAAACGGCGTCAAGGAGGCCGCGGAGATAAACCACTCCCGAGGCTTTCCGCGAGATATACAAGAATCTCGGCCGCGACCTTGTAACGGACGAAAAAGAAGATGTCTTCACCCCCACCACAGGTCAGGCGGGTCAGCTCTCCTACGCTATAAGCCTCAAGGGTGGCTACAGACTCATCGTCATGGATACCAACAAGTATTCGTCCGATGTCACCGCCAAGGGCGACGATGTTCAGGAGACCGCGGGCAGCATCACCCCCGAGCTCATGCAGTGGGCTCTCAAGCAGTGCGAAAAGGCAAAGAAGAACGGCGAGACCGTCATAGGCATGGCTCACCACAACTTCGTTCCCCACATGACCATCGAGCCCGAAATATTCTTTGCTTTCGTGCTTGACGATTGGATGGAGTGCACCGAGACTCTCGCAGACGCAGGTATGCACTTCACCTTCAGCGGACATCTCCATACCCCCGATATCGCCGCCCACACCAATGATAACGGCGAGACCCTGTATGATATCGAGACAACCTCTCTCACGGCTTTCCCGAACAAGTTCAGAACCGTGACCTTTGACAATACCACAGACGGCAAGACCGTCTGCGACGTCAAGTCCCACGACATTGACGAGGACGGCCCCATTGTTGTCAACTTCCCCAACGGCACATCGAAGACCTATGCCCAGCCCTATAAGAACAGCTTCTCGTTCTTCAAGACCTATGGCCCCGGCGATATACGCAACTTTGCCTCAACTATGGTCGAGGACGCGCTCTCCGGAATTTTCAGCAATATCCAAAAGGCCGGCGGACTCTATGCTTTCCTTGAGGCGTCGGGAATCGACCTTGAGAAGATAATTATCGACGCGCTCGGCACAAACGGCTTTGAGGTAGGTAGCGTCGAGATATTTACGGTCAGCAGCAACATTATGAGCTTCATCAAGGATCTCTGCGCTCAGATAGACGAGGCCTATATCAACGACCCCGACCGTGTCTTTGAAGTCATCAACGGCGTTATCAACAAGGTGTTCGACTATCAGGTGTCCGATTACAAGTGCACCAAGTTCTATGAGCGCATGGGACTTGAGAGCAAGAACGAAAAAGGTACCTTTGAGGATGCAGCCTATACGGTCATCAGCACCCTCTATAGCGCAGACGAGGATATCAGCGACGACAAGTTTATGAACGATGTTCTCGACTATTTTGAGAACAGAGACGGCGCCAAGGAGTTTTTGAACTTCCTTATCGACACCCTGCTTGACGACGTTATCGAGGGAGAGATCCTCTCCACCCTCAAGTTCAACCCCGGCAAGCTCTTCCCCGCCGGCTCTGTCACCAGCCCCATGGGCGTTATGACCGACATCTTCATGAATATAATCTTCCGCGGCAACCCGAGCTACGAGAACGTTATCTACAGCGTGCTCAACCTCCTGCCCGAGAAGTACAGCAGCATACGCAATATACTCAACACCGTCGTTATGGATGAGTATATGACTCAGAGCCAGTATGACAGCATCGGCTACACTATAGGCAGAATGCTTCGCAGCCTCGTTGAGGATACGAATCCTGCCGAGAAGTCCGACCTCGATGTGACTCTCGTCTATGACGGCCCCGTCGAGCCCGAGGTCACGCAGGACAATATGCGTCTGCCCTCGAATATCGGCACGACTTTCACCGGCGACGCTTCGACCGAGAGAAGCATCAACTGGTATACAAAGTATAGCCTCAAAAATTCCGACATTCAGATAGCCGAGTATTCGGAGAATCCGACCTTCACCGATAAGCTTCCCAAGGGAGTCAAGGTCAGCACGACCTCCGAGCTCGTCAAGAGAGAGTATCCCGGCGTCGATCTCGGCATTATCGGATTCATCTCCTACGGCATCAATGTCAACCGCCACACCGCGACCATAACCGGCCTCAAGCCCGGCACAAAGTATTGCTACAGAATCGGCGATGCAAAGTACGGCTGGTGGAGCGGTACGGGCATAATCGAGACTGCGGACAATTCCGATTCCTTTACCTTCTTCCACGTCAGCGACGAGCAGTCGCAGAACGCTGTTCAGTACGGCACATGGGGCAAGGTAGTCGATACCGCGCTCAAGATGTTCCCCGAGGGCAAGTTCTTTGCCAGCGCAGGCGACCAGGTCGATTACACCAAGCACTTCAAGCAGTGGCAGTGGTTCTTCAATGCCTCTGAGAACATCAAGAACACCGCTATCATGCCCGCAGCGGGCAACCACGAGAAGAGCGGATATATGCTCGACCAGAACTTCGTCCTGCCCGAGACAGTCGATCAGGACAGAGAGAGCGGCGTGTTCTATTCCTATGATTACAACAACGCTCACTTCATCGTCCTCAACACCAACAACCTCAGCGAGGATAAGGCGCTCAGCGACGATCAGCTCGCATGGCTCAAGGCGGACGCCCAGGCAAGCGACGCTCAGTGGAAGATAGTCGTTCTCCACAAGGCGCTCTATTCCAACGGCTCGCACTATGACGACAAGGATGTCAAGGCTATGCGTAAGCAGCTCTGCGGACTCCTGCCCGACCTCGGAATCGACATCGTTCTCCAGGGTCACGATCATGTCTATCTGCGCACCGATGTCATGGACAACAATAAAGTTGTCAAGGCTGAGGAGCAGAAGATAACCTTCGGCGGCAGAGAGTACACCGCCAAGCTCAATCCCGAGGGCACCGTCTATGTCATCAGCGCATGCGCGGGTGTCAAGGACTACCAGACCAAGGATGTCAAGGATACCGACAAGCTCTTCCCGAGAGCCGAGGCTATCTACGATGCCCACAGCGCAGTGTTCTCTGCGATAACCATCGACGGCAGCAAGCTTTATTTCGACGCTTATATGCTCGACGATGAGGCAAAGGACGGCGCAACGAGAATCGACTCTTTCGCGCTCTCAAAGGCAGAGAAGGAAGAGCCCGAGAAGCCCGAAAAGCCCGAAAAGCCCGGTCTTCCCGACCTGCCCGAGCTTCCCGAAATCCCCGGTCTGCCCCATTGGCCCGGAAAGCCCGAGAAGCCGGAAGAGCCCTCAGACCCGTCGAATCCGAGCGAGCCGCTCGATCCCTCCGATCCCGCGAGCCCGATAGTCCCCTCGACGAAGCCCGATACAAATAAGCCCGAGGGCGACAGCAAAGTGCCGAACACCGGTGCGGCAGCTCCCGTAATGCTCATTGCATTCGCAGGCGCGGCATTCGTTATCGGCTGCTCTGCAAAGAGGAAAAAAGAGGACTGATAACAGCTCTCTGATATAAAACTATAAAGACGCCCGGAGAGTTCAGACGCTCTTCGGGCGTTTCTCTATAGATTTTCACGCGCGTTTCTGCTACAATAAATTCAAAAATCACCGGAGACGATATTGTGTTCAGACCTGTTCGCAGAATTAAAAACGCTCTCGGCGAAGAAGCGACAAAAGAAATTTTGCGCTCCGCCCGCCGCGGAGTGCTCGCAGTCAACGGCGACGGCGGATATCCTTACGCGATACCGATAAACTATCTCTATGACGGAGAGGCGGGAAAGATATATTTCCACGGCGCAAAAGCGGGTCACAAGGCGGACTCGATAAATAAATGCGATAAAGTGTGCTTCACGGCTTACGGGGATGAGATTATCCGTGAAGAGGTATGGGCGCCGTTCATGCGCAGCGCCGTCGTGTTCGGCAGGTGCCGCGTCATTGAAGACCGCGCTCAGACGCTGATTTTGGTCAAATGCCTCGCGATGAAATATTATCCCGACGAGCGCCTTGCGGATGAGGAAATCGCCGCTTCGGGAAATGCCGTGCGGATGTATGAAATAGATATAGAGCACATGAGCGGCAAGGAAATTCAGGAGCGATGATTTTTTATACAAAGAAAGCGTCGGAATTTTTTGGTACTTTAGTACACTTTTTGTCGTTTATCGCTTGACTATTACCGATATAAAAAGTATAATAAAGAAGCTAATGCAAATAAATTGGAGGTAAACAAAATGAAGGTATTTATGATTGGCGGCACCGGCCTTCTCGGCAGCGCCGCAGCACGTATTTTCATTGACAGAGGCCACAGCGTCAAGTCTGTTGCTCTTCCGCCCCTTCCCGAAGGAGCTCCCATCCCCGAGGAGATGGAGATCGTAATGTGCAATATTTACGAGAAGACCGACGATGAGATCAGAGAGCTTATGGCCGGCTGCGACTGCTTCGTTTTCGCCGCAGGCGTTGACGAGAGAGTCGAGTTCCCCGCACCCGTTTACGATGCTTACTACAAGTACAACATCGCTCCCCTCAAGAGACTTCTTCCCATCTGCAAGGAGCTCGGTTACAAGAAGGCCGTTATCCTCGGCTCTTACTTCTCCTACCTTGCCAAAGAGCGTCCGGATATGAAGCTCTGCGAGAAGCACCCCTATATCAGAAGCCGTATCGACCAGGAGAACGTCGCTTTCTCCTATGCCGATGACAACTTCGATGTTGCCGTTCTTGAGCTGCCCTACATCTTCGGCACTCAGCCCGGCAGAAAGCCCGTTTGGGTTATCCTTATCGAGCAGATCAAGAGAATGGACAAGCTTCCCTGCACCCTCTATCCCAGAGGCGGTACAGCTATGCTTACCGTCCGTCAGGTCGGTGAGTCCATCGTCGGCGCGGCTGAGCGCAGCACCGGTGCAAAGGCATGGCCCATCAGCTGCTACAACATGAAGTGGGCTCCGTTCCTCAAGATTGTCTACGCCGCAAGAGGCATGGGCGATAACAGAAAGATCATCGGCATCCCGCCGTGGATGATGAGAATGGGACTCAAGGGTGTCGTCAAGGAGTATGCCGAGAAGGGCATCGACAGCGGTATCAATCCCATGGGTCTTCCGGATATCATGGATCTTGATCTCTTCATGCCCACTGATTATGCTTACAAAGAGCTCGGTGTTACTGAGGACGACATCAAGGCTGCTATCACCGATTCTATCAAGGTCAGCGTTGCTTCCTATGAGGGTAAGGTTAAGCTCCTTGAGATGAAGGGCGAATAATCAAAACATACACTCATTTTCGGCGGAACTTTTATGTTCCGCCGAAATAGTGCTTTTTAGAAGCTTTTATATTCCTGCCGTATTTGGCGGCGGGGCGGTCGTTTGACGGGGGTTTTTTCGTCAGGACGCACAAAGATGCGCTCTTGTTTTTGTGCGCGCTGACGGAAAAACGACCATCCGCAGACCGCTTTCAACTTTTATCATCACAAATTTTTCAGGAATGGGTGAATTCTTTTGGCAAAGAGAGAAGACGTAAGAAATATAGCCATAATAGCGCACGTCGACCACGGCAAGACTACCCTCGTCGACGAGATGCTCAAGCAGAGCGGCATATTCAGAGCCAACGAGCAGGTTCAGGACAGAGTCATGGACTCCAACGACCTTGAGCGTGAGCGCGGAATAACAATACTTTCAAAGAACACCGCCGTCCACTATAACGGTGTAAAAATCAATATCGTTGACACTCCCGGCCATGCCGACTTCGGCGGCGAGGTCGAGCGTATACTCATGATGGTCGACGGCGTGCTTCTGCTCGTCGATGCGTTCGAGGGCTGCATGCCCCAGACGCGCTTCGTCCTCAAAAAGGCTCTTGCGCTCAAGAAGAAAGTCCTCGTTGTTATCAACAAGGTCGACAGACCCAACGCGCGCCCTGCAGAAGTTGTTGACGAGGTCATTGATCTGTTCATCGACCTCGGCGCCGAGGAGGATCAGCTCGACTTCCCCGTTGTCTACGCTTCGGCAAGAGACGGCTATTCCTCGCTCGATCCCAATGTCCGCTCGGGCGATATGCGCCCGCTGCTCGACTCAATTCTCGAGCATATCGAAGCACCCGACGGCGATGTCGATGCCCCGCTTCAGATACTCTTCACGAGCCTTGACTACGATGATTATATCGGCAGAATAGGCGTCGGCAGAGTTGAGCGCGGCAGGGTCAATAAGAACGAGCCGATAGTGCTCTGCAAAACGGACGGCACTCAGGAGAATGTCAGGGTGTCGCGCCTCTATCAGTTTGAGGGACTCTCGCGTGTCGAGGTCGATTCCGCCGCTGCGGGCGATATCGTCTGCATCTCCGGTATCAGCGACATAAATATCGGCGAGACCGCCTGTTCTCCGGACTGCATCGAGCCGATGCCTTTCATAAAAATAGACGAGCCCACGATATCCATGAACTTCATGGTCAACGACAGCCCGTTCGCGGGCCGCGAGGGCAAGTTCGTTACCTCGAGAAATATCAGAGACCGCCTGTTCAAGGAGGTCGAGACGAACGTCAGCATGCGCGTTGAAGAGACCGATTCGACCGATACTTTCAAAGTCTCCGGACGCGGCGAGCTGCATCTGTCAATTCTCATTGAGACCATGCGCCGTCAGGGCTACGAGTTCCAGGTTTCGCGCCCGAAGGTCATTCTCAAAGAGATAAACGGCAAGACCTGCGAGCCTATGGAGCTGCTCATAGTCGAAGTTCCCGAGCAGTATGTCGGCGCAGTTATAGAGAAGCTCGGCTCCCGCAAGGGCGAGCTTGTCAACATGGGCACGCGCGACGGCGGCGCAACTCACCTTGAGTTCCGCATCCCGTCGAGAGGACTTATCGGCTACCGCGCCGAGTTCCTCACAGACACCAACGGCAACGGTATCATGAACCAGGTGTTCGACGGCTATGAGCCCTACAAAGGCGAGATAGTCACCCGTGAGCGCGGCTCTATAGTCGTTCACGAGACCGGCGTGAGCACCGCATACGGTCTGTTCAACACTCAGGACAGAGGCAGGCTGTTCATCCCCGCGGGCGTCGAGGTCTACGAGGGTATGATAGTCGGCGAATGTGCCAAGAATGAGGATATAGTCTGCAATATCTGCAAGAGCAAGCATCTGACCAACACCCGTGCATCGGGCTCCGACGACGCGCTGCGCCTCGTGCCCTATACGGAGATGAGCCTCGAGCAGTGCATGGAATTCATAAAGGACGACGAACTGCTTGAAGTCACGCCCAAGTCGCTCAGACTCAGAAAGCGCATTCTCTCGAAGGAGAAGAGACTCAAGCAGCAGTTCAGAGGCAAGTAATCTGAAAGGGGAGACAGGAATGACACAGCGCCGATCGGTTGCTCTGGGCAGCTTTGACGGACTCCATCGGGGTCACAGGGCTGTGCTCGACCTCGCTCTCTCGTTTGAAAAAGACGGCTTCGAGCCGTGCGCCCTCGTCTTTGACGAGCACCCGCTGAAAGTTGTCGGTGCTGGAGCTCCCCCGGAGCTGATGACCCCGCGGGCGCGCGACGAAATGCTCGAAAACCTCGGTATAACCGTCAAAAAGATATCGTTCGGGCGCATCGCCGATATGTCGGCGGAGCAGTTCGTCAACGATATTTTGATAGGCGAGCTGAACGCAGGTGCTGTCTGTTGCGGATATAATTACCGCTTCGCAAAGAGCGCCGCCGCGGATTCCCGCGATCTCGAAGAGCTCTGCAGGGAGCATGGAATTTTATGCGCCGTGGCGGAGCGCACCGACTATAACGGTGCGGCGATAAGCTCGACGAGGATAAGAAACGCGCTCGCCGAGGGCAATATCGAAGACGCAAACGCCATGCTCGGGCGCGAATTTTCCTATAAATTCACCGTCGTCAGCGGCGACAGGCGCGGCAGGTTGATAGGCGCGCCGACGATAAATCAGCATTTCCCCGAGGGCTTCATCGTCCCGAAGTTCGGCGTATATGCTTCGGCAGTGCCGATAGACGGAGAACTGCATGCGGCGGTTACGAACATCGGACGCCGCCCGTCGTTCACCTGCGACGATCTGCGCAGCGAGACCTGTATAACCGATTTCTCCGGCGACCTCTACGGAAAAAATGTCGAAGTAAAATTGCTCAGATATATCCGACCCGAAAGGGTCTTCGATTCGCTCGATTCGCTCGGCGACCAGATAGCCGCCGACGCGCAGACGGCAAAAGAAATTTTTAACAGCATAGAAAAATAATAACCGCAGCCGCCCGAGGATTGATCCCTGGGCGGCTGTTTTTCGATATTGGCTCCCCTGTAAGAGAACCGCGCGGAATGAGCCGAGACTGAGGGGCTTGTTTCGCTTCGCTCAAGGTAATAAGTAAAAGTGAATAGTGAGAAAGTGCGCAATGCGGGCGGATATAATCGCCCGCGAAATCTGTACAATTTTATTGGCGCGGAATTTGTAGGGTGCGGCGACTCGACGCACCGATGCCGCGCAAGCGGCACGAAATCTTTATAAACATTTATCCTACCACATAGTGACGAATATCATAACCCGCGAAATTCGCACGGATTTATTGGTACACAACCCCGCACCAAAAATTCAATATGGAAAACACCTGTGCGGCATGATATAATCGATGTGTAAAAGCATTTTGACACGGAAAATGCGCAGATGTAAAACGCTTTTGATAGACACACGACTGTTTTTTGCGTAAACTGAAAGCGAAAAAAAGGAGGCGCGGCAGATGGATATCGGGAAGAAGCTCAGGGACGCGAGAAACGCGGCTAAATTGACTCAGGAGAGCGCGACGGAGTCGCTCGGCGTGAGCCGCCAGACCGTATCGAATTGGGAGACGGGCAAGACCTATCCCGATATAGTGAGCGTCATAAGAATGAGCGACCTCTATTCCGTCAGCCTCGACTGCCTGCTGAAGGAGGAAAAAAACCGTGTCAAACGATCTCAACTATCTCAACTATCTCGAAGAGAGCACAAACGTCGTCAAGAGCCGCCGCAGACTCGGAAAGCTCGTGCTCGTCGCCGCATATCTCGTCATATGGGCGGTGTCGGTCGCGTTTTTCTGGCTCGCCGTCTCCGGGTCGGACGCGGCG
>ENA-OQET01000612-OQET01000612.1-human-gut-metagenome-genome-assembly--contig:-NODE-612-length-18318-cov-1.962179_pt1 | contig 18318 bp, 19 predicted proteins | sample MGYA00242800_ERZ504645 | MGnify/ENA primary metagenome ERZ504645 (study PRJEB26092, sample SAMD00036308) | human gut metagenome | host: Homo sapiens | study: EMG produced TPA metagenomics assembly of... | reverse complement strand
AGGGGGGAAAACGGCGTGGCGGTTTTCGCCGTGGTGCAAAGCACCGCGTATCTGATTTTGTACATATACATCGGTGCTGCCAAGGCGGCGCAGCCGCTGTTCCGAACCTTTTACGGTGAGAAAAATCCTGCCGGCGGCACGACGCGCCCTCGCGTTTGCGCTGCGGTGGGGCCTCTATGCCGGCAGCACCGCAGCGGCGCTGATCTTCCTGTTTCCGGGCCTTATCTGCAGTGCCTTCGGTCTGCACGAGGAGGCACTGCACTACCTTGGCGCACCGGCGCTGCGGCTGTATGCCCTGAGCAGTATAGGGGCCGGTGTCAGCATGGTGCTGCACACCTATTATCGCTCGATTCATGAGGAGCAAAACGCCTTTATCATCACCCTGCTGCGAAACTTTGTAATACTGCTGCCCTGCACGGTATTTTTTTGCCACTTCCCCTGCCGCAGTTTTGGTGGCTCTACCCCGTGACCGAGCTGCTTTCTCTGCTGCTGCTTTTGTATGGCGCTGCCTGACAGGCCGGGAACGCCTGTTTGATGCCGCGCGGGTCTACTCACTGACGATGCACGGCAGCAGCCGGGAGTTCACGGCCATGGCCGGCGGCATTGCAGCCTTTTGCGACCGGTGGCAGGCGGCACCACGGCAGCGGTACTTTGTTTCGATGGCTGCAGCAGAAAGCTGCTCGGCGTTCCTCGAACAGGCACCCGGGCATATCGCGGAGATACAGATCACGCTTGTCGCGCTTGAGGACGGCGATTTTGAGCTGCACATCCGGGACAACACCGACTTTTTCGACTCCTTCTCCGCACAGGCCGACCGCCTTGGCGGAAAAGGCACATTGGACATCGAGGCCGTGGGTATGCAGGTCATCCACCAGCAGGCCAAGGAGTTCTCTTACCAGCAGTATGAGAGCTTCAGCACCCTTGTCGTGCGGATATAAAAAGTGTTTTCCATCGCTTCGTCATCACAGCGCGGCCCCTGCTCGCCAGAGGCCGCGCTGTATTTGCGCCTTGTGTGCCATTGCCAGAGCTTCCAATGTCTGTCAAATCCTATTTCTTCCGCTTTCTTTTACCCTTGCCGAAAAGGCTTGTGCGGGCTGTGCATATATGCTAAAATATCAGCAATATGGTTACAACTATATAGCAGTAATGCTCTTATATACCGGAGGGAGGCGGCAGCTTGCGGCCCTGTGACTTCGGCGGGCATTGGTAAAGGAGAATAGGAAATGAGAAAAGAATGTACCGCGCTGGCACTGGCGGGCGTGCTGCTGCTTGCGGCTGTGCCCTGCGCATGGCCCGTTTGCGCGCAGGACGCAGCACCGGGCACAGCGGTAGACATCGTATTTACCCACGACACCCACTCTCATCTGAACACCTTCACCACGGTGGTGGACGGGCTGGAAACAGAGCTGGGCGGCTTTGCACGCATGAACACCCTGATCGAGGCGCAGCGGGCGCAAAACCCCGATACGCTGGTGATCGACGGCGGCGACTTCTCTATGGGAACACTGATCCAGACCGTGTTTGAAACGCAGGCGGCCGAGCTGCGCATGCTGGGGCATCTTGGGTGCGATGTAACGACCCTCGGCAACCATGAGTTTGACTATCGCTCCAAGGGGCTTGCCAACATGCTGACCAGCGCACAGGCGTCCGGGGATGCTGTCCCGGCCATGGTGGTCTGCAATGTAGACTGGGACACGATGGAGGCAGAGGGCCTGACCGAGGGGCAGCAGCGCCTGAAGGACGCCTTTGCCACATACGGCGTCAGCGATTATACCGTGCTGGAGAAGGGCGATGTGGACATTGCCGTGGTGGGTGTTTTCGGCAAGGACGCGCTTGCCTGCGCCCCGACCTGCGAGCTGAAATTTGAGGACCCGATCGAGGCGGTCAAACAGACCGTGGCCGACATCAAGGCCAACGAGGATGTGGATATGATCGTCTGCGTTTCCCACAGCGGCACATGGGAGGACGAGAGCAAGTCCGAGGACGAGCTGCTGGCCAAGGCGGTGCCCGACCTTGATCTGATCCTGAGCGGCCATACCCACACCGAGCTCGAGAAGCCGATCCAACACGGCAGCACCTATGTGGTATCCTGCGGCGAGTACGGCAAGAACCTTGGCGAGCTTACGCTGACACAGCAGGCGGACGGCCGGTGGGCCATGTCTGCCTATGAGCTGATCCCGATCACATCGGATATTGCGGTGCACGCCGCCACGCAGCAGACGATCGACAGCTTTATGGACACCGTGGATACCGACTATCTTGCCCGGTTCGGCTACACGAAGGATCAGGTCCTTGCAGAGAACGACATTGTCTTTTCCACCCAGAAGGATCTTGAAAACATCCACGAGGAGCATAACCTCGGCGACATCATTGCGGATGCCTATGTCTACGCCGTGGAGAACGCCGCCGACTATGACGGTGTACCGGTGGATCTGGCCGTTGTGCCGAGCGGCACAGTGCGCGACACCTACCGCCGGGCCGGACATTACGTCGAGCAGGTGTCAATTCCATTCTCGCTGGGTATCGGTGCGGACGGCGTGCCCGGCTATCCGCTCATCAGCGTCTACCTGACCGGGCGGGAGATCCGTACTGCTGCAGAGATCGATGCCTCCGTGTCCGATTTTATGACAACGGCGCGCCTGTATTGCAGCGGGCTGAACTTCACCTACAACCCGCACCGGCTGCTGCTGAACAAGGTGACCGATGTCTGCCTTGAGGATGACGGGCAGCGCGTTGCGTTGGAGGATGATAAGCTGTACCGCATCGTGGCTGACCTGTACAGCGGCCAGATGCTGAGCGCCGTGACCGACATGTCCTATGGCATCCTCGCCATCGTGCCGAAGTATGCGGACGGCACCCCCATCACCGACTTTGAGGATGTCATCATCACGGAAAACGGCCGGGAGCTGAAGGCATGGGATTCGATCGCGCGCTATATGGCCTCGTTTGCCGACACGGACGGCGACGGCATTGCCAATGTGCCGGCGTATTACAGCACCACCCACGGCCGCAAGCTGGTCGATACCAGCCGCAGCCCCCTTGCCCTGCTGAAGAATCCCAACAAATTCACCGCCGTTTACGCCGGTCTGCTGGCCGTGGCGGTGCTGCTGATCGTGCTGGTTGTACTGCTGATCCGAAAGCTGGTCAAAAAGGCCAGACGCCGCGCCGCATAAGGCCGCCCTTGCCAAAAGGGCGCATCGGGGCTATACTGGATACGAATACAGTATAGGTATTTCCCTAAAAGGAGAGCAAACATGGAGAGCGAAAAAATTCATTCTTGATATTGTGGTCGATGTGCAGAAGGACTTTATCACCGGTGCGCTGGCAAACCCCGCTGCGCAGGCCAATGTAGCCCATCTGGCCGATACCGCCAAGGCCCACGCCGAGGCCGGGCACTGGATGTTCTTTACCCGCGACACCCACCCCGACAACTATCTGGAAACGCGGGAGGGCCGCCATCTGCCGGTGGAGCACTGCATCGAGGGCGAGGACGGCTGGAACCTTGCCCCGGAGCTGGAAAACGCGATGGCCGGCACCGAGCCTGCGGTCTGCCGCGTGATCAACAAGGCCACCTTCGGCAGCTATATGCTGCCCAGCGATATTCTGGACGAGCTGATGGCCCACAACAAGGCCGTGACCGACCTTGAAAAAATCGTTATCTACGGCTACTGCACCGACATCTGTGTCATCAGCAACGCGATGGTGCTGCGCGCCGCCTTCCCCGAAACGGAGATCGAGATCCTCTCCGACTGCTGCGCCGGGTGACACCGGGCACCCACCGCACCGCGCTGGACGCCATGCGTGCCTGCCAGTTTACGATCCTGTAAGGCCGGAGGCATCCGCACCATGACACCGCTTGAAGCGCTCAAACGCTATTTCGGCTACGATTCCTTCCGCCCCGGGCAGGAGGAGATTGTCAACGCCATTCTGGCCGGGCGGGACGCACTGGCCGTCATGCCCACCGGCGCAGGCAAGTCGCTCTGCTATCAGGTCCCTGCCCTGCTGCTGCCGGGCATTACCCTTGTCATCTCGCCGCTGATCTCGCTGATGCAGGATCAGGTCAAGGCGCTGAACAACGCCGGTATCCGCGCCGCTTTCATCAACTCGAGCCTGAGCGAGGCGCAGATCGACAAGGCACTGACCCTTGCCGCCGAGGGCAGCTACAAGCTCCTCTATGTCGCACCCGAGCGGCTGGAGAGCAGCGCCTTCCGCAGCTTTGCCGCAGCGGCCGAGCTTTCGATGATCACAGTAGACGAGGCGCACTGTATCAGCCAGTGGGGGCAGGATTTCCGCCCCAGCTACCTCAAGATCCTTGCCTTTGTGGACAGTCTGCCCCGGCGGCCGATCCTCTCGGCCTTTACGGCCACAGCGACCCGGACAGTGCAGGAGGATATACGCTGCACGCTGCGGCTGCAGAACCCCAAGGTGCTGGTGACGGGCTTTGACCGCCCGAACCTGTATTTTCAGGTCGAGGCCACCCGCCGCAAGGACGACTTTGTGCTGCAATACCTGCGCGACCACCCGGGCGAGAGCGGCATCATCTACTGCGCCACCCGCAAAAATGTCGATAAGCTGCAGGAGCTGCTGGCCGAGGCCGGCTTTGCCGCCGCCAAATACCACGCCGGGCTGACCGCCGAGGCCCGCCGCACCAACCAGAACGATTTCATCTACGACAAGGCGCCGGTCATCGTAGCCACAAACGCCTTTGGCATGGGTATTGACAAATCCAATGTGCGGTTTGTCTTGCACTACAACATGCCCTCCAGTATGGAAAACTACTATCAGGAGGCCGGCCGCGCCGGGCGTGACGGACTGCCCGCCCAATGTGTGCTGCTTTTTTCGGCGCAGGATGTCATCATCAACAAATTCCTGCTTGAGCGCAGGGAGAACCCTGATTTAGAGGAGGAGGACGCCGCGCTGCTGTACCAGCGCGATCTGCAGCGGCTGCAGGTGATGGAGCAGTACTGCCGCACCACCGCCTGCCTGCGCAACACGATCCTGACCTATTTCGGCGAGCATCCCACCGCGCCCTGCGGCAGCTGCGGCAGCTGCAACAATGTCTATGAGCAGGCCGACCTGACCGATGCCGCCAAGCGGATGATCAACTGCGTGGCGGAGCTGCGCGGGCGGTTCGGCAAGGCGGTCGTATTCGGCACGCTGCAGGGCGCGAACCGCGCCCGCCTGCGGGAGCTTGGCGCACCGGGCCTGAAAAGCTACGGCACCCTGCAGGCGCTGCCGCGCGATACGCTGGACCGGCTGCTGGCCCAGCTTTTGGAGGACGGCTACCTTGTACAGACCGATGACCAGTACGCTGTGCTGCGTCTGGGTGACATCACCCCGCTGAAGGAGGGTGCGCAGGTCCTTGTGCGGCTGCCGCCCCGGCAGGAGCCGGAGCGCACCGCCCCGAAGCCACAAAACCGCAGCATCATGGACAGCCTGACCGGTGCAGGGCTTGCACTCTTTGCCGAGCTGCGCACGCTGCGCCTTGAGATCGCGCAGAGCGAGGGACTGCCGCCCTATGTTGTCTTTGGTGATAAATCGCTGGCCGATATGTGCCTGCGCGCGCCGCGCAGTGTGGAGGGGATGATCGGCGTGTACGGCATGGGCGAGCGCAAGTATGAAAAGTACGCAGCGCGCTTTTTTGCCGTCATCGAGGCCTACCGCGCCGCACATCCTGATGCCCGTGCTGAGCCTTGATCCCCCCGCTGCGGAGCCTGCCCCCGCCGAGGGCGAGACACCCCGCAAGGCCGCCAAGGGCCCCAAGGCAGCTTTTTCCCTGACCGAGGAGACCGCCGGGCAGTTCCGCTACGGGGACGCCTACACCGGTGCAGAGCTGAAGGCTGCGCTGGCCGAGGCCGGCGGCCCCGGCATGAAGGCCCCGACCATCAAGGCCATTGAGGCATGGCTGCTTGAGCAGCGCCTGATCGCCATGGAAAAGCTGCCCACCAGCGGGTTCTACTATGTCCCCACCCCCGCCGGTGTCGATGCCGGTCTGCGCAGCGCCGAGCGTGTCAGCGCGCGCGGCACGCCCTACGCCGTGCTGCAGTACACCCCGCCGGTGCAGCGAATGATCGTAGAGCATTTTATCGTGAAGTAACGGCATCGCCCGCCGTATAAAGGCCTCGCCCGCCGCTGCATAACTGCAGCGGCGGGCGAGGCTGATTTTTATTTTACTGTTGGGGCCTATAATACTGCGCCAGCACGCGCAGCAGAGCGGCCTCATTCAGCGGCTTTGAGATATGGTCGTTCATACCTGCCTGCTGTGTGCGCTGTACATCCTCGGCAAAGGCGTTGGCCGTCTGCGCAATGATGGGGATCTCCTTTGCCTGCGGGTGGCTGCTTTCGCGTATCGCGCGCGCCGCCTGCAGACCGTCCATCACCGGCATGACAACATCCATCAGGATCGCATCAAGCAGCGGGGCCTCCCCCTTACCGGTTGCCAAAAAGGCATCGAGTGCCGCCTGACCGTTTTCGGCCACCGTCACCGCAGCCCCGGCGTTTTCCAGCAGGTAGCAGGCGACCTCGGCGTTCAGTGCGTTATCCTCGGCCAGCAGCAGCTTCATCCCGTTCAGGCTGGGCAGCGGCTTGCACGCGGCAGGCTGCTTCGGCGCGCTCAGATCCAGTTCAAGGGGCAGCTCAATGACAAAGGTCGTGCCCTCGCCCAGCGTGCTGCTTACCGTGATCGTGCCGCCCATCAGGTCCACAAGCTCTTTCGCAATGGCCAGCCCAGCCCGGTGCCCTTCAGCTCACTGCGCAGGGCTTCATTCTCCTGCATAAAGGGCTCATAGATATGGCGCTGGAACTCCTCGCTCATGCCGATGCCGGTATCCTGCACCGTAAAGCGGTAGACAGCGTGGTTCTCGTCCTTGGGGATCTCGTCCAGCGTGTAGTTGATCGTGCCGCCCACCCGGTTGTACTTGACCGCGTTGCTGGAGATATTCGCTATGATGCGCTGCACATGCAACGGGCTGCCGATAACATGGCTATGCCGGTGGTTGAAATGCACATGGCAGGTCAGCTGCATCCTTACCACCTGGGTGTGCAGCGTGTCCCCCGCAGCGGGCCAGCAGCTCATACAGGTCAAAGGGCTCATGGGTGATCCGCATACGGCCGCTCTCCATACGGCTTATATCCAGCACATCATTGATGAGCGTTTCCAGCTGCTGCCCGGCGGCGGTCAGCTTCTCCATCGTGTCGCGGACCGTTTTCAGGGTTCTCCGCGTTGTCGTAGGCGATCTTAGCCATGCCCAAAATGCCGTTGAGCGGCGAGCGTATGTCGTGGCTCATCCGGGAGAGGAAGGATGATTTTGCCCTGTTGGCAGCCTCGGCGCTGTTGCGCGCCTCGACCAGCCATTTCTCGCGCTTGTGCAGGGCGTTGCAGTCGCAAAGGGTCAGCAGCCACATAACGCGGCCGTCCGGCAGCTGCTTTTCGTCCTTGCAGAGGTAAAACCAGCGCCAGCCCCCCATCCCCGGGTGTGCAGGCAGAGGGTACGCTTGCCCTTGAACTGACGGAAATTCTCAAGGTCACGCAGGTCGCAGTCCTCGGCAAAGCAGTCAGCAAACTGCATCGTGTAGCCGCTGCCGAACACCTCGTCCCTATGGCAGCCGAGGGATCGCAGCGCCAGCTCACTGATGATGCCGACCGGCAGCCCCGGCGTGTAGAAGCCGCCTACAACGCCGACGCCGTTATTTTTATCCAGCAGCTGCTGGATGGATTTGTCGATTACCTGCAGATCCTTCCGCTGAAAATCGCTGCTGAAAATTGGCTCCTCGTAAAAGCTTTTGATCATGCAATGCTCCCTGTTCTCCTGTTGCGGTTTGCGCTCAATTAGTTACATTGTAATTGTTTTGCGGTTAAATTGCAAGCGTTATTTGTTTATTGCAACAAATACAGCGATTCTGTCCATTTGCCGCACCAAAAACACCAAGGGGGGCAGGCCTACAGGCCTGCCCCCTTGCAGCGAAAAGCTATGGCAACACCGCACAATTCCCGCCTGACGGCTTAAGCACCGCTCCGGCGGATCTCCGCGCCAAGAGCCGCCGCAAGCGGCGGTTGCGCTCCGAAGCGCCTCGCTGCGGCTCGGTGTGCGGCACGGCATCTGCGTTGCCAAAATGCTCGATAATACACAAAGTATTATCTGCGCTTTTGGCTTAGCAGCTGCCGTACCTCGCTCGCCGTATCGGCACTTAGAATTATGCGGTATTGCCTTATGTTACTTTGTCAGACTGACTGCGGCACTCTGCAATGAGATAATGCGCTTTTCAGTCGTTGGTCGAGATGTCCGTGCCGAAATATTTCTCGCTCAGCGCCTTGAGCGTGCCGTCGGCGCGCAGTTCCTCAATGGCGGTGTCGATGGCGGCGCGCAGGGTTGCGGTCTCCTCGCCCTTGCGCATCGGGATCGCAACCTCGTTGGCATCATCGGTCAGCACAGCGATCTTGACATTGGCATCGGGATGCTCCTTCGTGTAGTCGTAGAAGGTCACCTCGGCGTTGAGGGTCGCATCGATCCGGCCGCTGTTCAGCAGCTCAAAGGTCTGGTTCAGGTCATCGACCGCCGTGACGGTCGCGCCGTACTGCTCGGCCAGCTGGGCATAGGTGCTGGAGATCGTGTTTGCGGTCGTCTTGCCGTTCAGATCCCCCAGCGTCTGGATGCTGTCATCGTCCGCCCGGGTGATGACAGCCGTTCGGTTGTAGGCGTAGGGGGTGGAGAAATCGTATTTGCGGCGCGGTCGGGGGTGATGTCAACGCCGTTGACCATAATGTCATAGCGCCCGGCGTCAAGACCGGCCAGCAGGCCGTCCCACTCACCCTCAACAAACTGCGGCTCCACGCCGAGCTTTTCGGCGATTTTGGTGCCGACCTCAACATCGTAGCCCACAAGGGTATCGCTCTCATCGTGGTAGGTCCAGGGCGCCCAGGTGCCCTCCATTGCGATGGTGATGGTGCCGCGGGTCTGGATCTCGCTCAGCAGGTCGGCGGCGGTGGCATCGGCAGACGCTGCCGTGCCGGAGGATGCTGCAGCCGTGCCGCCGCAGGCAGTCAGCGCAGCGGTCAGGGCGGCGGTCAGGGTCAGGGCGGTCAGCCTGTTCAGGTTTTTCATTACAAAAGGCTCCTTTGCTTGTAGGTCTGTAAAAATTCTTGGGTGCGGGGCTGCTGCGGGTCGTTGAAGAACGCCTCGGCGGTGTTCTGCTCCACAATGACGCCCTGCTCCATAAACACCACGCGGTTGGCCACATGGCGGGCAAAATCCATCTCATGGGTGACGACCAGCATCGTGCGGCCCTCCCGCGCAAGCTGGCGCATAACGGCCAGCACCTCGCCGGTCAGCTCAGGGTCAAGCGCAGAGGTCGGCTCGTCAAAATAGAGGATCTCGGGGTCGGCCGCCATGGCGCGGGCGATGGCTACCCGCTGCTGCTGCCCGCCGGAAAGCTGGCTGGGGTAGTAGTCGGCGCGGTCATCCATGCCGACCTTGACAAGCTGCGCATGGGCCAGCTCCTCGGCCGTGCGGCGGGGCATCTTGCGGGCAATGATAAGCCCCTCGGTCACATTCTGCAGCGCGGTCTTATTTGCAAACAGGTTGTAGTTCTGAAAGACAAAGCCCGTGCGGCGGCGCAGGGCGTTGATCTCGGCATGGGTGGCGCGGTGCAGCTCGATGCGGCGGCCGTCAAAATCCATCGTGCCGGCATCTGCCCTCTCAAGAAAATTCAGGCAGCGCAGCATGGTGGTCTTGCCGCTGCCGCTTGAGCCGAGGATGGCCACCACATCGCCCTTGTTCACATCCAGATCAATGCCCTTGAGCACCTGCAGCGGGCCGAAGGCCTTACGCAGGTTTCTGATTTCCAGCATAGCTTCAACTCCTTTGTGCGCCGCGGCTGTTGAGGTAGCGCTCGCCCACGGCCTGCAGGCGGGTCAGCACTGTGCAGAACAGCAGGTAAACCAGACCGACTTCGATATACAGCGCCAGCGGCTCATAGGTGCGGGCCACAATGCGCTGGGTCGTCATAAACATTTCGGTCACGGTGATGTTGGCCGCCAGCGAGGTATCCTTGATCATGGCGATCAGCGAGCTTGCCAGCGTGGGGAACGCCGTGCGCAGTGCCTGCGGCAGGATGATGCGGCGGATGATCTGCAGATAGCTCATGCCAACGCACTGCCCGGCCTCCATCTGGCCCCGGGGGACCGACTCGAGCGCGGCGCGGATCGTCTCGGCGCAGTACGCACCCTCGTTGATTGAAAAGACGAGGACCGCCGCGGGGAACGGCTCGATCAGGATGCCGACACCCGGCAGGCCGTAAAAGACGACAAAAAGCTGCACCAGCACCGGCGTGCCGCGGATGACCCAGATGTAAAACCGGGCGATGCGCTGCAGCACCGGCACCTGCGCAAACTGGACCAGCGCCACCGCCACGGCGATGATGAGCGCCAGTGTGAAGGAAATGGCGGTCAGCGGGATCGTAACGGTCAGACCCGGCAGCAGGATTTTACCAAAGGAATCCAGAAGGATGCCGACAAGGCGTTCGGACATGGGGCGGTTCTCTCCTTTATATACGGGGGCGGTTGTATTTCCCACCAAAACAGTATGCTATGAAATTGTAGCACATCCGCCCGCATTTTGCAAGAGCCGCCGGGGCTATGGTATTTTTGCCGGTGGTGTGCTATACTGTTGAGATAGAAAAGGTACACTGCTTCCACAGAAAAGAGAAACATCATGAACACTACCGAAGAAAAACGCGAATCCATCCCGAACAGTGTCAACCGGATGCTGTTTGCCGGTATCGGCGTCATCCTGCAGGTCGCGTGGATCTGCTGGCTGGCCATCAAGCTGAACGACTACTCGACCGCCATTCAGGTCTGCACCTCGGTGCTGGCCTTCCTGATCACGCTGCGCATATACGGGCTGCATATCAACTCTGCGTATAAAATATCGTGGATCATCCTGATCCTGCTGTTCCCGGTGTTCGGGCTGACGATCTACCTGCTGTTCGGCCGCGCCGGCGCGGTCAGCGTCATGCGCAAGCGGTTCAACAGCAACCTTGCGCTGCTGCGCAGCTACCACGCGCCCCTGCTGGCCCAGCGCCGGGCGCTGCCCTACCCCGACCGCACCGCGCGCAACCACGCCCACTACCTGCAGACGCGGGCAGGCTACCCGGCCTATGACAACACCGATGTGACCTTCTACGGCGACACCTGCGCCGCGCTGGAGGCACAGAAGGAGGCACTGCGCAGCGCCAAGCATTTTATTTTTATGGAGTACCACGCCATTGAGGACGCCTCCGCCTGGCAGGAGCTGGAGGACATCCTTGCCGAGCGCGCCGCCCACGGTGTCGAGGTCCGCGTTTTTTACGATGATGTGGGCAGCATCGGCTTTATCACGAGCGCCTTTGTCAAAAAGCTGGAGAGCCGCGGCATCCAGTGCCGCCAGTTCAACCCGGTCATTCCGATCCTGAATGTTTTCATGAACAACCGCGACCACCGCAAGATCACAGTCGTGGACGGGCGCATCGGCTTTACCGGCGGCTACAATCTGGCCGAGGAATATTTTAACCGCACCCACCCCTACGGCCGGTGGAAGGACACCGGCATCCGGCTGGAGGGTGACGCTGTGCGCAGCCTGACGCTGATCTTTTTGGAGCTGTGGGGCGCGACCCAGAAGGAGCCGCCCGAGATCGAGCGCTACCTGCCCGAGGTCCCCTACACCGCGCGTGAGAACGCCGTAGTGCTGCCCTACGCCGACAACCCGCTGGATGATGAGGCCACCGGCGAGAATGTCTACCTGAACATGATCCGCAGCGCGAAGGAATATGTCTACATCACCACGCCCTACCTGATCCTGAGCGATGAGATGCAGCGTACCCTGCGGCTTGCAGCCTCCAGCGGCGTTGATGTGCGCATCATCACGCCGGGTATCCCCGACAAAAAGCTGATCTTCTCGGTGACGCGCAGCTACTATGCGGCGCTGGCCAAGAGCGGCGTGCGCATTTATGAGTACACGCCCGGGGTTCATCCACGCAAAGCAGTGCGTCGCAGACGGCGCAGAGGCCGTTGTGGGCACGATCAATTTTGACTCCGCAGCCTGTATCTGCATTTTGAGAATGCGTGCTGGTTCTGCGGCTGCCGGGCCGTGGCCGAGGTGCGCCGTGATTTGACGAGCTGTTTCCCCTCTGCCATGAGGTGACCGAGGAGTACGCCGCCCGCCGCAGCGTTGCCCTGCGCGGTCTGGACTGCGTGCTGCGCCTGTTCAGCCCGCTGATGTGAGCCTGTATACAAAAGCCGCCCGTGTGGGACCCACACAGGCGGCTTTTCCTCATTTCAGGGCAGGTTATGCGCCGAACACCTTGGTGTAGTCGGCCTTGAACTTCTCAATGCCGGCATCGGTCAGGGGGTGATGCAGCATCTGCTCAATGACCTTGTAGGGCACGGTGGCGATGTCGGCACCGGCCAGCGCGCAATCGGTCACATGGATGGGGTTGCGGACGCTGGCGGCGATGATCTGGGTGTTGATGTCGGGGTAGTTCAGGAACATATCATGGATGGTCTCGATCAGGTCGATGCCGGGCTGGCCGATGTCATCCAGACGGCCGAGGAAGGGGCTGACATAGGTAGCACCGGCGCGGGCGGCCAGCAATGCCTGATTGGCGCTGAAAATCAGGGTGCAGTTGGTGGGGATACCCTCCGCGGAGAGGACCTTGATGGCTTTGAGGCCTTCGGCCGTCATGGGGATCTTGACGACCATGTGCTTGGGATCAAGCGCGTAGATGGCGCGGCCCTCGGCGATCATTCCCTCGGCGTCTGCGGTCGTGGCCTTGACCTCACCGGAGATGGGGCCGTCCACGATCGTGGTGATCTCCTTCAGGGTCTCGGCATAGTCGCGGCCCTCCTTTGCGATCAGGCTGGGGTTGGTGGTCACGCCTGCGATAATGCCCATGTCATTTGCCTTGCGGATCTCGTCCACATTGGCGGTGTCGATATAGAACTTCATAGAACGCTCCTCCTGTAAAAAATGTGCTTTACTGTCAACATTATTGTACACGGCAGACCGTGCCCGGGCAAGAAAGTGTGTGATAAAAACCGGACAGAAGTTTGGATTTTGCGCACCGCTTACCCCTGCCCGTAGTAGGCGTTGGGGCCGTGCTTGCGCAGGAAGTGCTTTTCCAGCACATGCCGGGGCGCCGGCTCTGCGTTGGGGTCCAGCGTCAGGGTCAGGATGCCCATTTTGGCGACCTCCTCCAGCACTGCGGCGTGGTAGACGGCCTCGGCGGCCGTTTTGCCCCATGTAAAGGGGCCGTGGCTTGCGCAGAGCACGGCGGGAAGATGCACCGGGTCGATGCCGCGCTCACGGAAGGTCTCTATGATGACCTTGCCGGTGTTCAGTTCGTAGTCCTCCTCGATCTCTGCGGGGGTCAATTCCCGGGTGCAGGGCACCGGGCCGTAAAAGTAGTCCGCGTGGGTCGTGCCGAAGGCGGGCAGGTCCCGCCGGGCCTGCGCAAACGCCACCGCATGGGTGGAATGGGTGTGGACGATGCCGCCCAACGCCGGAAATGCCCGGTACAGCGCAAGATGGGTCTTTGTATCGCTGCTGGGGTTGAGGTCTCCCTCGACCTTGTTGCCGTCCAGATCCATGACGACGAGCTGCTCCGGCGTCAGCGCGTCATAAGCGACACCGGACGGCTTGATGACGAAAAGGCCGCGCTCCCGGTCGATGCCCGACACATTGCCCCATGTGTAGGTGACAAGCCCGCGGCGGGGCAGCTCCATATTGGCCTCATAGACCTGCTGCTTGAGTTTTTCCCAGCATTCTGATCGCTCCTTGTTGGCTTTTGCCTTCATTATAGCAGACCCGGTGAAAAAAAAGCAGGCCCCCAGAGTCAAAAATCACTGGATTTTTGTTCAAATATTTGCAGCGGCGCGGCCGGAAATTGTGCCGTGCATAACACCAAAACCTGCATACAGACAGGATTTTTGGCGTTGCCTTGCGTTTTGCTGCGGCACAGCGCACCAGATATGGTGGCGCAGGCAGGATTTTGCAGCGGGGTGTTGTAATAAAGCGCACATAGAATACCCCGCTGCCACACCACTTTACCTTGACAAACACGCGCTTTGTTGTATCATAAGGGTAGGAGGAAGAGCCTATGCTGACTTGTAACATGGACGTGGAGGAGCGCAGCGTCTGGCTGCGGGCCCACCCCCGGGCGCCGCTGCCATGGCGCAGCCCTTTTACTGCACCGAGGCCGGCAACTTTTACGGCCGCGCCCACTTTGCCACAGCCCGCACCGACAAGGATAGCTATATCCTGTTTTACACCCTGTCCGGCAGCGGTCTGATTGAGCAGAACGACCAGCGCATCGAGCTGCCTGCGGGCAGTGCCCTGCTGCTGAACTGCCGCACCCCGCAAAGCTACTGCACGGCCCCCGGGCAGGACCACTGGCACCACTACTGGGTGCATCTGGACGGCGCGGGCGTTGCCAACCTCGCCGAGGTGCTGCTGCCGCTGGGGCGGCTTTCCGCCGTTCCGGTCAGCCGGCTGGAGATGCAGCCCCTGTTTGAATCGCTGACCAGCGAGTGGGAGCATGGCACCACCGCCGCCCAGATCGAGACCGGGCTGCTGCTGCACAGGATGCTGGCGCTGATGGCGCGCCAGCTGCTGGCCGGGGACGAGAGCCGCTCCAACCGCACCCTGATTGAGCATGCGGCAGAGTTTATCCGCCAGCACTACGCCGAGCCGCTCTCGCTTGACCGGCTGCTGGCCCAGACGCCGGTGAGCAAAAGCTGGTTTTTGCGGCTGTTCCGCCAGTATATGGGCACAACGCCCTATAATTTTTTTGTTGTCCACACGCATCACCCGCGCCAAGGAGCTGCTGGTGCTGACGGATTTTTCCATCAGCGAGATCGCGCATCAGGTCGGCTTCGGGGACGAGAGCAATTTCTCGACCCGCTTTGCCGCCATGGTGGGGCAAAGCCCCCAGCAGTACCGCAAAAGTGCGATGAAGCCCGCCGGGGCCGAGTGACTGCGCTTTGAAGATTTTGGGTTTTGGGAAAGAAGGCATTTTTCATGAAAACCGAACGCATTGACCGTGTGCGCACCGCCCTGCGCGCAGCGGGGCTGACACAGATGATCGTCTGCGACCCGAAGAGCATCTGGTACCTGACCGGGGTCTCCGTTGACCCCTATGAGCGGCTGCTGGCACTCTATCTGCCGGTGGACGGCGAGCCGGTGCTGTTTTTGAACCGGCTGTTCCATCTGCCGGAGGTCCCCTGCCGGGCCATCTGGCATACCGACACCGATGCCCCGGTGGCACAGATCGCCGCCGTGGTGGACCCCGCCGCCCCGCTGGGCATCGACAAGGAGTGGCCGGCGCGGTTTCTGATCCCGTTGATGGAGGCGCACCCCGGTATGCGGGTCGTGCTGTCCAGCGATTGCGTGGATGACTGCCGCGCCTGCAAGGACGCCGAGGAGCAGGCGCTGATGCGCACCGCCTCCCGCATCAATGACGCTGTGAACGAGGCTGCCAAGCAGTATGTAAAGGCCGGCATGACCGAGCGCGAGGTTGCCTCCTTCATTGACAGCCAGTACCGCGCCCACGGCTGCGAAGGGCCGAGCTTTACCACGATCGTTTCCTTCGGTGCCAATGCCGCCGACCCCCACCACGAGCCGGATGATACGGTGCTGAAGCCCGGCGATTGTGTGCTGTTCGACATGGGCTGCATCAAGGACCGCTACTGCAGCGATATGACCCGTACATGGTTCTGCGGGCAGCCCACGGAGAAGCAGGCCGCCGTGCATGACCTTGTGCGCCGCGCCAACGAGGCCGCCGAGGCGCTTATCAAGCCCGGCGTGCGGCTCTGCGACCTTGACGCTGCCGCCCGCAGCCTGATCACGGCGGCCGGCTATGGTGAATACTTCAACCACCGGCTGGGCCATTTCATCGGCCAGACCGACCACGAAAAGGGCGATGTAAGCAGCGCCAACACAGCCGTTGCCAAGCCCGGCATGATCTTTTCCATTGAGCCGGGCATCTACCTGCCCGGTGAGTTCGGCGTCCGCATTGAGGATCTCGTCCTTGTGACCGAGACCGGCTGCGAGGTGCTGAACCACAATGACAAGCACTGGGCGCTTGTAGGTCAATAACGCCCAGCATAGACAAACAGCTCCCCCGCCCGCACTGCTGCGGACGGGGGAGCTGTTTGTCTATTGCGGAATTGCTTAGTCGAGGAAGTTCTCGTTCAGGGTGACGCCGAAGTCGCGGGCGATGGCGCGCAGATCATCATCGGTGATGGTCTGGCGGATCAGTCCGCCGCCCATCGACAGCACCTTGACATAGATCTCGGCGCTCTTTTCGATGGTGTGCGCCAGACCGAAGGTGATGTCAAAGTCCGGGCCGGAGGCAAACAGGCCGTGCTGCGCCCAGACGGCAGCCTGATAGGTCTTCATCTTCTCGGAGGTGGCCATGGCGATGTCCGCACCGCCCGGCACCATCCACGGGCAGACGCCGACGCCCTCGGGGAAGACAACGGGGCACTCGGTAGCGCTCTGCCACAGTGCGCGGGTGAAGTCGCGGTCGGTCAGCGGCAGGATATAGGTCAGCGCAATGACATTGGTGGCGTGGCAGTGGTAGATCACACGGTTGGCGCCGTTGGTGGCCGCCTTGCGGACGCTGTGGTTCATGAAGTGGCTCGGGAACTCAGAGGTCGGGCGGGCACCCTCGGCCAGACCCCAGACAATGCGCCAGCTGTCGCCCTTGTCGTTGATCTCCACGATGCCGATGCTGTGGATGGGATCGGGCTCGACATTGCGGAAGAACTTGCCGGAGCCGGTCGTGATGAAGTACTCACCTGCAAGGTTATCGGCCTGAACACCCATGTTGACCCACTCGCGCGGCTCGGCGTCGAAGTAGGGGCGGCAGGCAGCGACCTCCTCCGCCGTCATGCGGTAGGTCAGGTTGCCGCCGTTGCGCTCATGCCAGCCCTGCAGCCAGCCATCGTTGCACGATGCGGATAAAGCCCTTGACGCAGGGGATCTTCATAAATGTAGACATAGTTTTTTGCTCCTTTTTTTGCTTTTGCCGTGCCTGTAGGGGCCGGACATGTCCGGCCCGCCACCTTGCGCAGCTGCCCATTTCACGGGTCATGATTTTTATGTTGAGGGCCGGGCATGCCCGGCCCCTACCGTGCATTCGTTGTAAATCACCGCGTAACAATATCCACTGGCACATTGAAGATCTTTGCGACCTTCAGGATCGTGTCGATATGACGGCCCGGGGCGGCGGCCATGTGGTGGGTGGGGCCGGCCTCGCTCCAGCGGTTGCAGAACTCGCGTGCGCCGCAGCTGAACCGGGTGCGCATGTTGGTATCGCCAAAGGTGAAGATGGGGCCAGGCTCGTTGACGCCCTCGGCCACGACAAACTTGAAGTGACCGTCCTTGTCCTGCGTGATGCCGAGGTAGGTCACATCGCCCACCGGCGGATAGAACTGGGTCAGGTAGCCGCCGCCGGTCTTGCCATGGAACACCGGCACGATCTTCATGGTGGGCTTTTTCTCGGAGATGTCGGCATCGCCGGAGCCGGAGTGACCGATGATGCAGATATCCTCGTCAAAGTCGATGGAGTACATCTCGCTCAGCTGACCGCAGCCTGCAATGGTCTTGAGGATGGACATTGCCATTGCCACCTTGATATCGCCTTCCACGGCACACGCCACGCCCTGCTTGATAAGCATGGAGAACGCCGGGATCAGCATGCTGTCCAGTACGCCTGCCTTGCCCTTGGCAAAAGCCGTCGTAGTGGGAAGCAATGAAGGCAATTTTTTCATCCTTGACCCACTGCTCGAACGCCACGACATACTTGGCCATGTCCCAGACCTTTTCCACCGTGCCGCCGCCTTCGATGTCGAAGGTGTTCAGGATATCTTCTGCCTTGGCGCGGATGGCGGCTTCGTCGGTGATATCGTCCGCGATCGCCCACATCTTTTCCCAGTCGAACTGTTTGGTGTACAGCCACATACGGTTGTAAAGGTTGGTCTCGTCGATGTACAGGTCCATCATGCCGGGGTACGGACGACCGATCTGTGCCAGATTGGTGTCACGGAAGCGGCGGCGCACCTGTGCGGCACGGCACCAGTCCTCGATCTCGGCCTGCACCTGCGGGTCACCGCCCTCGACCACGCCGGTAATGACGGCGTGACGCTTGCCGGCGCGCTCCAGATCTGCCAGCCATCTCACCCACGGCGCCGCAGGCGTACAGTTCGCCCAGCCAGGTGGGAGTATCGGTGTGGCATAGTCCGGGGCTTCTTCTTCTGGACATTCACCAGCACCACCGGCACAT
>ENA-OQET01000611-OQET01000611.1-human-gut-metagenome-genome-assembly--contig:-NODE-611-length-18326-cov-2.575526_pt1 | contig 18326 bp, 27 predicted proteins | sample MGYA00242800_ERZ504645 | MGnify/ENA primary metagenome ERZ504645 (study PRJEB26092, sample SAMD00036308) | human gut metagenome | host: Homo sapiens | study: EMG produced TPA metagenomics assembly of... | reverse complement strand
GAAAAAATGCAGGAACTGTTTGATGTATCTGAGTTGAATGAGACAGATAAACATCCACAGGAGAAAGGTACCCTTTTCCATGTATCTGAAAGGACAGTGGTATACCTGTAAGATTCGTCCGGAAGATTTGAATTCGGATCCGGTGAAAGGACTGGATGTTTCTCTTCTTCAGGATTTACTGTTGCAGCCGGTTCTCGGAATTACAGATCCAAAGACAGATCCACGCATTGATTTTGTGGGTGGTATCAGGGGAACAAAAGAATTGGAAAACGTTGTCGTGAAGAGCAAAGGTGGCTTTTGCCATGTATCCGACTTCCATCGGAGAACGTTTTTTCTGTTGCGGATGCAGGTCTTCTGATGCCGCCAAAATCCACCTGGTTTGAACCAAAACTGAGAAGTGGACTCTTTATTCATTTGCTCAATGAGTAAAAAGAAAAGGTAAGCTATCTTTCAAAAACAGATGAAACATAGTTTGTCGGTGGGAGATCAAAAAAATAATTCTGTGTGCGTTGGGTTCAAAATACAAATGGAGACTCAACGTATACAGAACACAAGAATGGAGTTATAGAATGCTGAAGGTTTTTATTAACACAAAATCTGGCAGATGAAGTGACTGATGTTGTATCGGATAATGTGAATTTCTGGTCCTGGAATACAATTGTCAAATATTTTGAAGATTCATTTCCAACTGTGTTAGATTTTCTTGTAAAACTGATTATTGCGATTATCGTACTGCTGGTTGGACGCAAAATTATACAGCTGGTTCGAAAATTTGTCCGAAAATTTCTGAACAAAACAAACTGGGATGAAGGTGTAAAGCAGTTCCTTGATAATATCTGCTATGTAGGACTGCACTTTGTCCTGATTATGATCGTACTTGGAAAGTTTGGAATCACTGCAAGTTCGGTCATTGCAGTTATCGGTTCTGTCGGTCTGTCCGTTGGCCTGGCGTTGCAGGGAACATTATCCAATTTTGCAGGTGGAGTTTTTGATCCTGATTTTAAAACCATTTAAAGTGGGAGATTACATCCGGGAAGATACTCACGGAAACGAAGGAACTGTTTCAGAGATCCAGCTCTGTTATACGAAACTGCTGACCGTAGATAATAAAACGGTTGTCTTGCCAAACGGCAGCTTATCAAATTCCAGTCTGACCAACCTGACACAGCAGGACAAACGAAGGATTGACATTACAGTTGGCATTTCCTACGATGCGGATATCCGGCTGGCAAAACAGGTGATTTCCGATGTGCTGGAGAAAGAGAAAAACTGCATGACCAGCGCGGAACCATATCATGTGTTTGTGGACAGTCTGGGAGACAGTGCTGTGGTCATCGGCATTCGTGTCTGGGTAAAGACCGAGGATTACTGGGAAACAAGATGGCGCATCACGGAAAATGTAAAATATGCGTTGGATGACCATCAGATTGAGATTCCATTCCCGCAGGTTTCGGTGTCAATGAAGTCATAAAAATCATGAAAAAGGTGTTTCTGTGACAGAAACAGACGGAAAATGAATAAAATGTGACACAAAATTGCAAAATGGAAGCAGATTCCTGTGGAAAAAAACTCTTTGAGATATGATATTGTTAATGGCAGTGTATTTCTGGCACGGGCAGTTATCCATGAAACAAATGGTAAACTTTCCGGGTAAAAAGTATCAATAACAATATTATGTATCTGAAAGGAAAAATTGAAATATGAATAAACAAAAGAAAAAACCTGCCACTGGCGATGCAGATTTTTATTGCATTGATCCTGGCAATCGTGGTAGGACTGCTGATTCAGAGTCATGCAACATTTGCGGAAAATTATAATTTAAACCATTTGGAACGATTTTCCTCAATTTATTAAAATTTATTATAGTTCCTATTGTATTATTTTCCATTATGTGTGGAATCATATCTATGAGGGATATCAAAAAGTCGGAGCAATCGGTCTGAAAACGGTTGTATATTATATGTGTACGACAGCATTTGCCATTACGATCGGTCTGATTGGCGGTAATGTCTTCCAGCGCTTTTTTTCCGGTGATCGCAACGACAGATCTGGCTTATGAAATGCCGGAAAAAATGTCTGTCATGGATACCATTGTAAATATTTTCCCGTCAAACTTCATCAGCCCGATGGTAGAGTCCAATATGCTGCAGGTAATTGTGATAGCATTATTACTCGGTTTTTCTATTATTGGACTGGGAGAAAAAAATGTCGGGATTGTGAAGGCATGTAACAGCCTGAATGAAGTATTTATGAAATGTATGGAGATGATTCTGAAATTATCTCCGATCGGTGTATTTTGTCTGCTCTGCCCGGTAGTGGCGAGTAATGGAACTGCAATCATTGGTTCACTGGCCATGGTATTGCTGGCAGCTTACATCTGTTATGTTCTGCATGCAACGATTGTATATTCCATTGCTGTAAAGACAATGGGCGGCATCAGCCCGACCCGGTTTTTCAAGGAAATGCTTCCAGCCATTATGTTTGCGTTTCCAGTGCATCTTCTGTGGGAACACTTCCAATTAATATGGAGTGTGTGGAAAAACTCGGTGCCAGAAAAGAGGTTTCATCCTTTGTACTTCCACTTGGTGCAACCATCAATATGGATGGAACAGCGATTTATCAGGGAGTCTGTGCGATTTTTATCGCATCCTGCTATGGTATACATCTGACTTTGCCACAGATGATGACCATTATCCTGACTGCTACACTAGCATCCATTGGTACCGCCGGTGTGCCGGGATCTGGAATGGTTATGCTTGCAATGGTGCTGACTTCTGTAGGACTTCCGGTGGATGGAATCGCTCTGGTTGCAGGTGTGGATCGTATCTTTGACATGGGACGTACCACAGTCAATATTACCGGTGATGCAAGCTGCTGTATCATTGTGTCCAATCTGGAGCGCAAAAAAAGAAGAGCGCAGGGCAAAAAAGAGGTTCCTGCTGATAGGATATGCTGTGAATCATGACAAAAAGATGCAGTAAAATTGCAAAATTTCTGCATTTTCTTGACAAAAAAGTTGAATTGTGATACGTTTAGCTTGTCAATTTTGCACAGAATGTGCGCATGTTTTAGGAGGAAGTATTTTATGCAACAGGGAACTGTAAAATGGTTTAATGCAAAAAAGGGTTATGGATTTATTTCAGATGCAGAAGGAAAAGATATTTTCGTTCATTTCTCAGCAATTCAAGCTGATGGATACAAAACATTAGAAGAAGGACAAACTGTTGACTATGATGTAGTTGAAACTGATCGTGGTCCACAAGCTCAAAACGTTGTTGTAAAATAACAAAAAAGAAAGCTGATACGAATAATCGTTCAGCTTTTTTATTTTATCGATAAACAACAACTGGTAAATTAACATAAATTTGTGAATATAAGCTTCCAGCAAATCCTGTTGGTAAGTTAATACATCCATGTGAACCGCTATTAATATAAATATTTCCACCAAATGTACTTCTCCATGAAGCATCATGTAATCCAATACCTTTATTAAATGGCATCCAATATGAAACTGGTGATTCGTATTCATATTTCCCATTTGGTTGTTTTGTTCCTCTTAAAACTCTATTTCTTTCCTTATTATAAATATAATATGTACCATTTGGTGTAAGTCTTGAAGGATCACTTTCTTTACCACTTACAAAATCACTTTCTAGAGCAACCGCTCCATCTTTAACAAGCCATAAATGTTGTTTTGTAATATTGATTTCTAAATATGTCGTTCCTAGTCCACCATTTTCTCCTGATGGAAGTTGTCCTGTATGTTCAGGTGTTCTATTATTTTCACTTTTATTTTCATTGATCATTTTTAATAATGCACTTACTTCACTATCAGTAGAAACTCTAAATCCATAAGTTCCTCCACTGACTGTGTGACTTTGTCCATCTTTTCCAGTAAACGTTCTTGTTGCGCCAATGGAATTATATTGACTTGCAAGTTCTTTAACAAAGACAGTTAATTTTTCTTTAAAAACACTTTCATCTTTTGTATAACTTCCATCATCTTGTTTACTTAACCAAGTAATAAGTGTACTTCCATCTAAAGCAATTTCTTTTCCTTTAGGTGTTGTATATGTAATTGTTGATAAACAATATTCATTTGCTGCCTTTAATTGGTTATTCAAATCTTGATCATCTTTGTAAACTTGAGGTTTAACATAACCATTAGCTTTTGTAACATCTAATTGTTGTTTTCCTTCACTTAAAGCTACCTTGATATTTTTAACTAATTCTTCAGTATTAAATTTTGATCCTAACGTTTCTTCAATAATTGAAAAACTTCCATCTTTATATTGAATATAGGCATCTGTTGGTGCAATTTGATTTTCTTCTTTAGCATGTTCCATTGATGCTATACCATTTGTTAAGTTTTCATCACTGATTTGTATTAAATCAGTTAAAGTATTTTTTTCATTTTTAAAGAATCCTATAAACCAAGCCCATTTATTTTGATTTTTCATTAATTGATTCAATGAATTATCTTTATTATAAGATACACCTAATTGAGCTGATTGTAATACTTCACTTTGTCCATCATTAAAAATCAATTTTAATGATTGTCCATTTACTTTCTTAGATAATTGATCATTTGCTTTTTGTAATGTCATTCCTCCAACATCACTCCCATTGACCATTGTTCCATTTAAAAACTTATCATTGTAATATAGCATTCCTGCCAAATAAACAACAAGAAGAACCAAAACAACAATTCCGCAAATTAAAACAGGCTTTTTATGATTCGAATACCAATTATTCTTCTTTTTTGTCATAAATACTCTCCCTCTCTTACATTTCCGCACCTATTTTATCACAAAATATTTATAGGTAAAGAAAAAGTATGGTATTTATCATAAAAAATTGATAATCCATACTTTTATAAGATATTTTCTATATATTTTTCCTAACTCTTGTATATTTTGATGATAAACAAAGCCTTTCATACCAACTTTTATAGCTGCGTCTATATTTTCTTTTAAATCATCAACAAAAAGGCATTCATTAGCTTTTAGATGATAACGACTTAAAAAATCTTGATAAATATCTAAATTTGGTTTTATTTTTTGATATTTTGCAGATGTATAAAGCTCTTTAAAATGTTGAAAAATAGATTTTGATTGATAATATTGATAAAATTGCATTGAGCAATTAGACAACAAATAAAATTGATATCCTTTACCCTTATATCTTTTAATAAATTCTTCCATTTCATCAAACTGATCAAAATAATCAAACCAATGTTCAAAAGCATACACAATTAAATCTCTTTTTTCATCAGGAATTTGTTCAATTAATTGTTTTTTGGCATCTTGTAAAGAAAGAACCCCTTGATCAAGTTGTGCCCATTGTTTTGTTTGGAATAAATGTTTAATAATATAATCTTTTTCTTCTAAAGAAGATGCAAGCTGACTTGCAATATAGGAAACATCCCATTTACAACAGACATTTCCCATATCTAAAACAATATTTTTTATCATATGTAAAAAAATAGGCAAACTGCCTATTATAATAAAGGATTAAGTTTTTCTAAGATAACATCTTTTCCAACAAAACCACTAATTTGATCAACGGCTTGACCATCTTTAAAAAAGAATTAAATGCGGAATAGATTGAATTCCATATCTTCCTGCTAATGAAGGATCTTGATCAACATCTACTTTTGCAAATGTAACTGTTGGTAAACTCTTGAGCAACTTCTTCTAAAACAGGAGCTAACATTTTGCATGGTCCACACCAATTAGCAAAGAAATCAATCACAACAACACCTTTAGAAATAACTTCATCAAATTGTACATTTGTAATAACTTCCATAATTTCACCTCCATTATATTATGCCAAAACTCTTTTTTTTTACAAGTGATATGCTTATATTATTTGAATTTTATCGCTATAACTGTTATTATGTGCTTGTGATTATACTAGAAATGGAGTGGTATTATGAAAAAAGTCGCAGTTGTGACTGATAGTAATGCAGGTATTCGTCAAAAAGAAGCAAAAGAACTTGGTATTTTTGTTTTGCCAATGCCTTTTACTATTGATGATCAAACATACTATGAAGATAATAAATTTAACTCATGAAGAATTCTTTGAAAAACAATTAAATGGTGCAGAAATCTTTACTTCTCAACCTGTTGTAGGAAACGTTAAAGAATTATGGGATCAAATTTTAAAAGATTATGATGAAATCGTTCATATTCCAATGTCTAGTGGATTAAGTGGTTCGTGCCAAACAGCTATGATGCTAGCACAAGAATACGATAATCGTGTTTTTGTCGTAGACAGTCAACGTATTTCTGTTACTCAAAAATACGATGTCATTGATGCTAAAAGATTAGCTGATCAAGGAAAATCAGGACAAGAAATTAGTGATATTTTAACTGAAAATAAATTAAATGCTTCTATTTATATTACTGTTAATACACTTGATTATTTAAAAAAAGGTGGTCGTATTACCCCTGCCGCTGCTTTATTGGGTGGGATGTTAAAGATTAAACCTATTTTACAAATACAAGGTGAAAAATTAGATTCTTTCGCTAAAACTAGAACAATGGCTAGAGGAACTAAAATCATGAAAGAAGCAATCACTAAAGATATTAAAGAACGCTTTGGCGATGACTATCATAACGTGCATATTTGTGTCGCTTATACTTATGATGAAGCACCCGCTTTAGAATTAAAAAAATGAACTTGAAGAACTTTATCCAGGTGAAAATATTATTTGTGATCCTTTATCATTAAGTGTTTCTTGTCATATTGGACCTCATTCTCTAGCAATTGCTATATGTAAAAAATTTTAAGATTCTCGTTTGAGAATCTTTTTTATTTTTGGGTATAATAATTTGACTTTTTCATTTTGATAGTCTATAATACATTTTAAGTTTATGCTATAATAAAACAAAAAATTATAAGGAGGTCATTTATGCAAGAAAAGCCAATCCATAATAAATATAATGGCAATAAAATACAAAAAATAAAATTTTAATCGTCATAGATCAACACATAAAACTATAAAAATACAAAACATAATAAACAATCGATACTAAAGTTTATGCTTTAGGTGGTTTAAATGAAATTGGAAAAAACTATGTATTGTGTTGAACACGATAATGAAATTATCATTATTGATGCTGGGGTAAAATTTTGCTGAAGAAGGTTTACCTGGTATTGATTATGTCATTCCAGATTATAGTTATTTAAAACGTAATGAAAACAAAATCAGAGGATTATTGATTACTCATGGTCATGAAGATCATATTGGAGGAATTCCTTTTTACTACAAGTTGTAAAAATACCATTCATTTATGCTTCTCCCCTTGCTTGTGCGATGATTACAAGAAAGTTAGAGGAAAAGCGTTTAACAAATGCAACGCACTTGATTCGTATCGATGATGAATATCAAATAAAAACTAAATATTTTAATATTGGATTTTTTTAAAACCAATCATTCTATTCCTGAAAGTTTAGGAATTATTATTAATTCTCCTAACGGACGAATTGTTTCAACAGGTGACTTTAAGTTTGATTTAACACCTGTAGGAGATCCTGCTGATTTCCAAAAAATGTCGTTTTTAGGTGAAACTGGTGTTACTTTATTATTAAGCGATTCTACCAATGCTGAAGTTCCTATCCCTTTTACTAAAAAGTGAAAAGCAAGTAGCATATGCTGATTCAAGTAAGAAATTTAGAAAAACTGAAGGACGTTTAATTGTAGCAACTTTTGCTTCCAATGTTCACCGTGTCCAACAAATCGTAGAAGCAGCAGTTAAATTTAATCGTAAAATTCTTGTTTTTGGTCGTTCAATGGAAAATAACATCCAAGTATCAAGACAAATGGGTTATATTAAAGCACCTGATTCTTTCTTTATCAGTAATAATGAAGCAAAAAAATTTACCTGATAATGAAATCTTAATTCTATGTACAGGAAGTCAAGGAGAAGCTTTGGCTGCGTTAAGTCGTATTGCTAATGGAACACATAAATTCGTTAAAATCAAACCTGGAGATACTGTTGTCTTTTCATCAAGTCCAATTCCAGGAAATGCATCAAGTATCAATGTTGTTGTTAACCGCTTATTTAGAGCAGGTGCCAAAGTTTTAGTCAATACAGCATTCAATAACTTGCATACTTCGGGACATGCTAGTCAAGAAGAACAAAAGTTGATGTTATTACTTACAAAACCTAAATACTTTTTCCCAGTACATGGTGAATATCGTATGTTGAAAATTCATGCTGAACTTTCTCAAGAAGTAGGTGTTCCTAAAGAAAATACATTTGTTTTAAGTAATGGAGATACAATTTTACTTAATAAAGGAACTGCTCGTTTAGGACCAAGAATTCATGTAGATGATATTTATGTTGATGGTAATGATCTTTCAGGTTTATCAACTGCTGTTTTAAGGGATCGTCAAATCTTATCTGAAGATGGTATGGTTTCTGTTTTAATTGCTATGGATTCACATGAAGGAAAGTTACTTACAAAACCTGTGATTATTTCTCGTGGATTTGTCTATATGAAAGATAGTTTTCCAATGATTCGTGAAGCTGAAAATTTAGTTGGCCAAGCTTTAGGTCAATTACTTGCAGGAAAAACAACTTTTGGTGAAATCAAAAATACAACAAGAGATGTTCTTTCTCAATATTTTTATCGTAAAACAAAAAGAAATCCAATGATAATTCCTGTTATTATGAATAAAAATAATGAAAAAATAAAAAAATCATTTTATGTATCCTATCTCTTTTCTTAGTTCTATGTCTTTATCAATGGTATATTCAAAGTAAAGATACTTATCGTTTTAAAAGTGTTACTTATACTCAAAAGACATTACCTAAGGAATTTAATGGTTTTACGATTGGTTATCTTTCTGATTTAAATCTTTCTACAAAAGAAGATTTAAATCATTTAAAAGAAGCTGTTAAAGATTTAAATAAAAAAGATGTTGATTTAATTTTATTTGGTGGAGATATTTATAGTAATGATTCATTTGAAACTGATCAAGTAAGTCAAATATTAAAAAATATCCACTCTCGTTATGGTAAATTTGCTGTTTTAGGAGAAAAAGATCAAGGTGATTCTACTAATAACACAAATTTATTAACTGAAGCTGGATTTGAAGTTTTGCATAATGAATTACGTTATATTTATTATAAAGGTTCTATTATTGATTTATTAGGATTAGAAAATTCCGGTGATTGTTCAGGTTTAATCAACGAAGACAATAAAGATCATTATAAAATTGCTTTAGTTCATCAACCTGATTATTTTACACAAATTAAAGAAAGTTCTGTCCAACTTCAATTATCTGGTCATACTTTAGGTGGATACTATAAGATTCCTTTTATTGGCGGATTAGAAACAAAAGAAATGGGTAAAAAATATGTAAGTGGTAAACATACTAATAATGGAACTACCCTTCTCATTTCTAATGGTTTTCATAAAGAATCAAATGATCAACATCGTTTTATGACATATGATGAAATCAATATTATAAAGCTAAAAAAATAGAACTCATATTTGAGTTCTATTTTTTAATCATTGTTCCAACACCTTTTTTAGTAAAGATTTCAATAAGTAAACTATGTTCTAATCTTCCATCTAAAATATGAACACGTTTAACATCATTTTGTACTGCCTCTAAACAATTCTTCAATTTTGGAATCATTCCTCCAGTAATAACACCATTTTCAAATAATTCTTTAGCAGATGCTGTATCAATCTTTGAAATCAATGTATTTGGATTATTTGGATCTTGTAAAACACCTTCAATATCTGTTAAGAAAACAAGTTTACTTGCTTTAACAGCACGAGCAATCGCTGTAGCTACATCATCTGCATTAATATTATAAGCATGATATTTTTCATCTAATCCAATAGTTGAAATAATTGGTGTATATCCTTGTTCTAATAAAGCATTAATAAGTGTTGTATCTACTTTAGTAATTTTACCAACGTAACCAATATCTTCACCTTGAGGCATTACTTTTTCTACCGTAATCATATTTCCATCTTTACCAGATAAACCAACAGCATGTGTCCCAATTTGTTCAAGATGTGTCACTAATCCTTTATTAACCTTTCCAGATAAAACCATCTCAGCTATTTCTAAGGTATCACAATCTGTAACTCTTAAACCATTTTTAAATTCACTTTTAATTTGTACACGATCTAACATTCTATTAATGTCTTTACCACCACCATGTACAATAATTGGTTTTAACCCTACAGATTTCAAAACAGCAATATCTTTTAAAACGCTTTTTTTGATGATTTCATTTGTCATGGCACTTCCACCATATTTGATGACAACAATATCACCTTCATATTTTTGCATATACCCTAAAGCTTCAACTAATATTTCCGCTTTATTAATTTCTTTTGTAAACTCTTGTTGCATTATATTTCCCCCTACGAACGATAATCAGCATTGATTTTGACATAATCATAAGTCAAATCACAACCCCAGGCAGTTGCTTTTTCATTTCCCATTTTCATATCAATATTTGTCTTAACATAATCACTTGATAAAATTTGTGTTGCTTTTTCTTCACTATAATCAGTAGCCATCCCATTTCTACAAGTTTTAAATTACCAACTCACTTTCAATATACAAATCAACTTGATAAGGATCAAATTCTTCTCCAGAATATCCCATTGCACATAAAAGTCTTCCCCAGTTTTGCATCATTTTCCAAAAGATTGCTGTTTTTAACAAGTGGTGATGTACAAACACTTTTAGCAACTACTTTTGCTTGTTTAACATCTTTTGCACCATTTACATTTACTTCTAATAATTTAGTAGCCCCTTCTCCATCACTTGCAATACATTTAGCTAAGTATTCATTAACATAATATAAAGCTTCTTTAAATGTTTGATAATCTTCATCTTCTTTTACAATTTCATCATTACCAGCTAAACCATTAGCGAGTAATAAAACAGTATCATTTGTTGAAGTATCTCTATCTACAGAAATCATATTAAAAGTATCTGGAATAACTGATTTTAATGCTTTATTTAATAATTCTTTAGAAATATTTAAATCAGTTGTAATAAATCCAAGCATTGTTGCCATATTTGGATGAATCATCCCTGAACCTTTACAACATGCTCCAATAGTTACCATTTTTCCTTTTACTTCAATTTCAACAGCTAAATGTTTTGGTTTTGTATCTGTTGTCATAATTGAAGTAGCTACATCAATTCCTGCTTGATGATCATCTTTTAATTGTTTTAAAGCTTCATCAATTCCTTTTTCAATTGGATCAGTAGATAATTGTTTACCAATGACTCCTGTTGAACAAATCAAAACTTTTTCTTTTTCTACATTTAAAGCATTTCCTACAATATTTGCGAATTTTTCATTTGCTTGATTTCCAAGTTTTCCAGTACAAGCATTGGCAATCCCACTGTTAATCGCAATAGCCTTTACTGTATCACTGTTTTCTACAACTTGTTTATCCCATAAAACAGGAGCCGCTTTTACCATATTTGTTGTAAAAGTTCCTACCGCTTTTGCTTCAACATCAGAAACAATTAAAGCAAAATCTTTATTTTTCTTTTTAATACCAATATGTAATCCAGCACCTTTATACCCTTTTGGATTAGTAACTGTTCCATCTTCTATTATTTTCATACTCTTTTTCCCCTTATAAAACCGCAGGTGCTAACATAAGACCTGTCTTTTCATCTAAACCAAACATAATATTCATATTTTGAATTGCTTGACCAGCAGCTCCTTTAACTAGATTGTCCATGGCTCCCATCATAATCACTCTATGTGTACGAGGATCCACTTTATAAGCAACATCAACAAAGTTTGAACATTTTACATTTCTTACTTCTGGAACATTTCCTTCTTTTAAGACACGTACGAAATATTCATCTTTATAAATATCATACGCTTTTTTAACATCTTCCTCACTTACTCCTTCTTTTAATGAAGCGTAAGCTGTAATTAAAATTCCTCTATTCATTGGAATAAGATGAGGTGTGAAGTTAAGTAATACTTTTGATGAAGAAACATACCCTAATTGTTCTTCAATTTCTGGTGTATGACGATGACTTGCTACACCATAAGCTTTAATACTTTCATTCACTTCACAATAAAGATTTTGAACTTTTGCTCCTCTACCAGCACCACTTGTTCCACTCTTTGCATCAATAATCAACGTATCCATATCAATAAGTCCTGCTTTAGCAAGTGGATAAATTGATAAAATTGAACATGTTGGATAACATCCAGGATTAGCAATCAGTCTTGCATTTTTAACATCTTCTCTATTGATTTCACATAATCCATAAACAGCTTCTTGAATAAATTCAGGTGAAGCATGTTTAATTCCATACCATGATTCATATGTTTCTACATCTTTAATACGATAATCTGCAGATAGATCAATTACTTTCACTTTCTTTAAAACTTCTTCACTTACCATCTTAGCGCAAACCCCTTGAGGTGTAGCAAAGAAAACCACATCTACATTATCTAAATATTTTTCAAGATTTTCATCTACACATTTTTGATCTAATAAAGTGAAATACCCCTTATAAACATCACTATATTCTTGATCACTATAAGTTCTAGAAGAAACCCATTCAATATGAACATTGGGATGTGTTAATAAAAATCTAACAAGTTCACATCCTCCATAACCAGTTGAACCAACAATACCTACATTAATCATTTCTTACTTTCCCCCTATAAAAAAAAGTAAAAAGTCGTCTCTATAAATAGAGACGACTAATCGCGTTACCACTCTAATTGTTGTAAGTTGACCTTACAACCTCTTTCATCTTTAAGGCAGATCTACCAAAAGATATACTTAATTTCCATCTTTCCTCTCGTAAATGCGTTTCATCTTTACTTCCATTCCTATCTTCCATCAACATAGGATCGCTTTGACTTCCATAAAGACTACTCTTTTAGTCCTCGAGTTTAAAATCATTATATGACAAATTTCCATTTTGTCAATAATGATTTATTAAGAAAAAAATTTTTTATATATAATAAAGATACGTTTACATTTTTTAACATCCAACATTTCGACAAGGATATTGCATATTTAAAAAAAGTAGTTTATGATAATAATAATTTATAATATAAAAACAAGGGGGAAACTATAAATGAAAGAAAAAGTTGTTTTAGCTTATTCTGGCGGATTAGATACAACTGCAATCATTCCATGGCTAAAAGAAAACTATGATTATGAAGTTATTTGTTGCTGTATTGACGTTGGTCAAAAAGAAGAATTAGATGGCCTAGAAGAACGTGCAAAAGCTTGTGGAGCAAGTAAACTTTATATTGAAAATGTGGTTGATGAATACGTAGAAAATTACATTATGCCTACTGTTCAAGCAGATGCTGTATTTGAATACAAATACTTATTAGGGACTGCAACTGCTCGTCCATTAATCGCGAAAGTATTAGTTGATGTTGCTCGTAAAGAAGGTGCTGTTGCTATTTGTCATGGTGCTACTGGTAAAGGGAACGACCAAATTCGTTTTGAATTAGGAATTAAAGCTTTAGCTCCAGATTTAAAGATTATCGCTGCTTGGCGTGATCCTAAATGGACAATGGATTCTCGTGAATCTGAAATTGAATACTGTAGAGCTCATGGTATTAATTTACCTTTCTCTGCTGATAATAGCTATTCTCGTGATAGAAATATTTGGCATATTTCTCATGAAGGATTAGAATTAGAAGATCCATCATGTGCTCCAAATTATGATCACTTATTAGTATTATCAAATTCTCCAGAAAAAGCTCCAGAAGAAGATGTTCACTTATCAATTGATTGGGAAAAAGGTGTTCCTGTTGCTTTAAATGGTGAAAAATTATCACAAAGAGAAATCTTAGAAAAATTAAATGAAATCGGTGGTCAACATGGTATTGGTATTATTGACATCGTAGAAAACCGTGTTGTTGGTATGAAATCAAGAGGTGTTTATGAAACACCAGGTGGTACTATCTTAATGGAAGCACATCAACAATTAGAAGAACTTATCTTAGATAGAGAAACACTTAAATATAAACGTCTTGTTTCTGTTGAATTTGCTGAACTTGTTTATGCTGCTAAATGGTTCTCACCACTTAGAGAAGCATTAACTGCTTTTGTTGATAAAACTCAAGAATATGTAACAGGTACAACAAACTTTAGATTATATAAAGGTAATATTATTAAAGAAGGTACAACTTCTCCTTACTCATTATATGATGAAGATATCGCTTCATTTAAAACTGGTGATTTATACGATCATCATGATGCTGAAGGATTCATTACTTTATATGGTCTTTCAACTAAAGTACGTGCAATGAAATTAAATAACAAAAAAGTAAAAAGAGCCCACTGCTCTTTTTATTTAAAGGAGGAAATTTATGAATTTATGGGGTGGAAGATTCACTAAACCTACCAATCAACTTGTTTATGATTTTAATGCTTCTATTAAATTTGATAAGACTTTTGCCAGTCAAGATATCAAAGGAAGTATTGGTCATGTAAAAATGCTAACAAAACAAGAAATCTTAACTCAAGAAGAAGGACAATTGATTGAAAAGACTCTTAAAGAAATTTTAAATGAAGTTGAAAATGGAACATTAGAAATTGATGAAAGCTTTGAAGACATTCATAGCTTTGTAGAATCTACATTAATTGATCGTATTGGTGATACTGGTAAAAAATTACATACTGGTAGAAGTAGAAATGACCAAGTTGCTTTAGACATGAGACTTTATACAAAAGATCAAATAGAAATGTTGAATACTTTACTTGTTGATTTATTAAAAATAATTCATGATATTATGAAAGAACATGTAGATACCATCATGCCAGGTTTTACCCACTTACAAAAAGCTCAACCAATCACTTTAGCTCATCATATGGGAGCCTATTTTGAAATGTTTAAGCGTGATCAATCACGTTTACATGATATTTATGAAAGAATGGATTATTGTCCATTAGGTTCTGGGGCTCTTGCTGGAACAACTTATCCCTTAGATAGAGAATACAGTGCTGAAATTTTAGGTTTTAAAGGACCTTGTTTAAATAGTATTGATGGCGTTTCTGATCGTGATTATTTAATTGAACTTTTAAGTGCGATGTCTACTATGATGATGCATATGTCTCGTTTATCTGAAGAAATGATTATTTGGAATACCAACGAATATCAATTCATTGATCTAGATGATACTTTCTCTACTGGTTCTTCTATTATGCCACAAAAGAAAAACCCTGATATTTGCGAGTTAATTAGAGGAAAAACAGGACGTGTTTATGGTGCTTTAATGGGATTTTTAACAACAATGAAAGGTTTACCTCTTGCTTATAATAAAGATATGCAAGAAGATAAAGAAATGTATTTTGATGCTTTAAATACTACTAAAGGTTGTCTTCAATTATTAAGTGATATGTTAAAAACAACAACATTTAATAAAGAAAAAATGAAAAAATCAGCAACTGGCGGTTTTACAAATGCAACTGATGCTGCTGACTACCTTGTCAATAAAGGTGTTCCTTTTAGAGATGCACATGGTATTATTGGACAACTTGTTTTATATGCAATTAGTCAAAATAAAGACCTTGATGAATTAACTTTAGAAGAATTTAAAAATATTTCAGATGTTTTTGAAGAAGATGTTTATCAAGCAATTGATGTCAACACTTGTGTCAACAAAAGAAATACAATTGGTGCCTGTGGTCAAGAGATGATGAAAAAAGTCATCGCTTTAAATGAAGAATATTTAAAACAATTTTAAAAAGGGCGTTTGCCCTTTTTCTTATACTCTTCCATATTTTATATGATAAAGTGCTTCTAATAATTCAAAAATGTACGTAATCGAAAACTTACCAATCAAAGATAAATGATCTGTTCCTACTTGAATAAGCATATCAAATTGCTCTTGATATGGTATATTTTCTACTTGGGTAATACATATTTTATGTGCTCTACTTTTTGCAATCTCTCTTAACATATCTGGATGATCTTGCCAATAACCTCCTGCAATCGAAGAAACAATAATCAAATCATTTCCTGTTAAATCACGAACCACTTCTTTTTGACTTTGTAAAGGATACATTCCTGTACATTTCTTTCCTAAATAGGATAATTCAATTTGTAGTTGCATGGAAACTGACTGAGTAAAAAAGTTTCCCGCAAAACAAATTTCATTACTTTGATAAATAAGATCTACCAGTTTTTCTAATTCTTCAAATTCGATCATTTCATAAGTTGATCTTAAGTTTTGTACAATATTTTCAAAATGATCGATAAATAAATCTTTGGTTGTTTTTCCTTCAATAGGAAAAACAGGCAATTGATGGTCAAATTGCATACGCATGGAATCATGATTAAAATAACGTAAATTCATGGTGACATCCATTTTAAAGTCACTAAAACTTTCATAATTTAATTTTCGACACAACCTTGAAATCGTCGCTGTAGAAACAAAACACATTTCTGCCACATCCGTAATATTATATTCTGGTATTTTATTAATATTTTCTAAAATCATCTTTGCTGCATTAGAATAAACATCATCTACTTTTGATGTATTAATGAAATTAATTAAAGCATAAAAAGCACTACGCATCGTTTACCTCACTCATTTTAAGAACAAATACTTGTCCATCATCTAAACATATACAATTAAGTTGACCTCTTTCTCCTAAAGCAAGACCACCATCTATACCTATCTTATTATGAAACTCATCATCATACCAAACATCAAAACTTTTATCTCGATTAATAAAACAAAGTGGTGTATGTCCAAAAATATATGTCATTTTTTAAGTCACATTCACTTAAAAAGAAATAATCTCGAATCCATAAAAGCGTATCTTCTTCTTGATCTTCTAATGAATTTTCGGGATCTATTCCTGCATGTACTAATACATAATCTTTATGATTAACAGTAAGTTCAATATATAAAGGTAAGTTTTTAAGATAATTATAAAGATTTCTCAAAAAGACATTTCTTACAATTGTATAATCACAATGATACAAATTCTTTTTACATAAATAATTTCGAATATTTTCTATTGTTTTTTCTCCACCATTTTGTGCCCATAATTTAAATTCACAACTAGGAAAATCAAAATCATTATGATCAATTGCTTCTTTTAAAGCTTCTTGCATCATATATTCATGATTGCCTTTAAGTAAAGTAATATTATCAAACTTTTGAATATAAAAATAGATATCTAAACTGCAAGGTCCGCGATCACAAATATCTCCAAGTATATAAAGTTGATCATGACTATTAAATTGTATTTTTTCTAACATTCTTTTAAATATTTCAAAATTACCATGAATATCAGAAAGTACATATGTCTTACCTTTCATATTGATCACCTAAAATTATCATAGCACAAAATTAAATAATTTGCTTAAAAAAGAAACAAATTTAAAAAAGATGCCTAAGCATCTTTTCCAATTGTTGCGACCATGACAGCTTTAATTGTATGCATTCTATTTTCAGCTTCATCAAAAACTACAGAATTTTTTGATCTAAAGACTTCATCTTCAACTTCTCGAATATCAATACCTTCTTCATGTTTTGTTTTTGCTACAGTTGTTTCAAAATCATGGAATGAAGGTAAACAATGCATAAATAAAGTCGAATCCTTACCTGTTTTACTCATCATTTCTTGAGTTACTTTATATGGTGATAACATTTCTACTCTTGGTTTATATAAGCTTTCATCTTCCCCCATACTTACCCAAATATCTGTATAAATTACATCTGCATCTTTTACTGCTTCATCAACATTATCTGTCACTTCAATTGTACCACCCGATTTTTTAGCTTCTTCCTTACAATAAGCAAGTACTTCTGGATCGATATGTAATGATTTTGGACCAAGGCAAACAAAATGCATTCCCATTTTTAACAGCTCCATACATTAAACCATAACATACATTGTTACGAATATCTCCAGTAAAGACAAATTTAATATCTTCTAATGGTTTATCTAAATGTTCTTCAATTGTAAGAAAATCAGCAAGTGTTTGTGTTGGATGATCAACATCAGTTAAGCCATTCCAAACTGGAACTCCTGAATATTTAGCAAGAGCTTCTACTGTTTCTTGTTTAAATCCTCTAAATTCAATACCATCATACATTCTACCTAATACTTTAGCTGTATCTTCAATGGATTCTTTTTTCCCCATTTGTGAGTTACTTAAAAAAGTAGCATGTCCACCTTCATCTAAAGCAGCCACTTCAAATGAACAACGTGTTCTTGTTGATGTTTTTCAAAAATCAAACATACATTTTTCCTAATAAATATTGTCCAATTTTCCTGCTTTTTTAATCTGCTTTTAATTGATTGTGCTAAAT
>ENA-OQET01000610-OQET01000610.1-human-gut-metagenome-genome-assembly--contig:-NODE-610-length-18358-cov-4.542921_pt1 | contig 18358 bp, 19 predicted proteins | sample MGYA00242800_ERZ504645 | MGnify/ENA primary metagenome ERZ504645 (study PRJEB26092, sample SAMD00036308) | human gut metagenome | host: Homo sapiens | study: EMG produced TPA metagenomics assembly of... | reverse complement strand
CTACATTTATATCTTTATCAGTCCATAAATGAAGTGCTGCTGCTACCTTGTTCAGCTAACATTCTTTCAGCCATTTAATATTTTATGCCCATATTCTTTGGCTTCTTGTAAAAATTTTGTTTCAGCAGGGATATATACAATATCATAAACAAACGCAGATTTTTTTACACTTTCCCAAGCAACAGGTGGTTTACTATCGATATTGCCTTCCATTCCTAAAGGAGTAGTATTTACTAATAAATCATGCTTGAGCTAAATATTGTTTAAATTCTTCACTATGCCAATCGCACACTTTTATATCAACTAAATCATTAAAATCATTTGCTAATAATTGTGCCTTTTACTGGATTTCTAACTGCTAAGATGATATTTTTTATTTCTTGTTTAATCAAGCCACAAACAACTGCTCTACAAGCTCCACCAGCTCCTAAAATCACAGCTGTTTTATCTTTTATTTCCACATTCTCCTTTAGTAATGGATTGATAAAACCAATAGCATCTGTATTATATCCATATAATTTACCATCTTTTATATGTACAGTATTTACAGCTCCTATTAATTTTGCCATCTCATCTATTTCATCTAAATACTGCATGATATTTACTTTATGCGGAATAGTTACATTAAATCCAGTAAAATTTAACGCTTTTAACCCTATTACTGCTTTTTCTAAATCCTCAGGAGCTATAGGCATAGCAATATATGCATAATCAATACCTGCTTCTTGTATAGCTGTATTTTGAATAACTGGCGATAATGAATGTTTATAGGATAACCAATTACTCCTAAATTTTTTGTTTTTCCTGTAAATACCATAATTTCGCTTCCTTTACTTAATTTTAGATTTTTCTTGTAAATTAAAGTTATTACGATATTGAACGGCTTCTGCTATATGTTTATCTTCTATATATTCACTATTATCTAAATCAGCTATAGTCTGCGCCACTTTAATAATCCTATCGTAAGCTCTAGCACTCAATCTCATCTGTTCAAAAACAAGACCTAACATATCTTGTGCCTTAGCTGTTAATTTACAATATGACTTTATCATAGCATGTGACATTTGAGCATTACAAACTATTTTGGCTCGAGCAAATCTTTTTAATTGTATCCGCCTTGCTTGTTCAACGCGTTGGCGTATCTGCTCTGAAGACTCTGCTTTTTTATCTGTTACAAAGTCTTTATATTCCACTCGTGGCACTTGAATTTGTATATCAATTCTATCAAGCAGTGGCCCTGATATTTTCTTTGTATAGCGTTTTATTTCATAATCACTACAAGTACAATTGCGTGTATTATCATATTTATAACCACAAGGGCAGGGGTTCATTGAAGCCACTAATATCATTCGTGAAGGAAATTTTAAAGAAGCATTTACCCTTGTTATCATGACTTCTCCATCTTCTAATGGTTGTCTTAATGCCTCTAAACTAGCTTTACTAAATTCTGGTAATTCATCTAAAAATAAAACACCATTATGACTTAAAGTTACTTCCCCTGGTTTTGGTATAGTACCGCCACCAATGATACCAGCACTAGAAATTGTATGATGTGGACTGCGAAAAGGTCTTTTCGTTACCAATCCACTATCTCTTGATAATAATCCAGCTATACTATAAATCTTAGTTACTTCTAAAGCCTCTTGATATGTCATTTGCGGTAAAATTGTTGCTAAACGCTTGGCAAGCATTGTCTTCCCTGTTCCTGGTGCTCCCACCATCAATACATTATGACCACCTGCTGCCGCTATTTCCAAAGCTTTTTTTGCCAAAAATTGCCCTTGCACATCAGCAAATCTTCTTTGAATTGCATATCTTGAGATAATCTCTTTTGTCTTTTTGCTGGTTTTAACTTTATCTTTCCTTGTAAAAAATCTATTAGCTCTGACAATGTAGCTATAGCATATACTTCAATACCTTCTACCAACAAAGCCTCTTGTTCATTACCTTTAGCTACAAAAATTTTTTAAACTTAAGCTCTTTACATAAAATAGCCATGGATAAAATTCCTGTTATTGTTTTTACTTGACCATCTAAAGATAATTCAGCAGCTAATAAACTATCACTACAACAATCCTTAGGTAAAAATCCATATGCTTCCAAAAGTGCTATAGCTATCGGTAAATCTAAAGATGAACCATTTTTGCGCAAATCGGCAGGAGCTAAATTTATCGTTACTTTCTTAGGCACTAAATTGACATTTGTATTTCTAATAGCAGGTCGAACTCTTTCTTTAGCTTCTTTTACTGCCACATCTGCTAGACCTACTATTTCAAATTTTGGTAATCCATTTGCTACATCAGCTTCAACTTCTATGAGTACACCATCTATACCTAGTGTCGTTGCCCCATAAGTTTTTGCAAACATAAAATCACCCCATAATATTTTGGGGTGATTTATCAATATTCTTTATATGCAATTTGTTATTAATAAATTATCCCAAATAAAATTTAAACTTCACTTGGTCCTGTCCAACGTTCAAATAAATCATTATCTACATTTAAAGTATCACATATTTTACCTACCAACATATCAACTAATTCTTCAATAGTTTGTGGTCGATGATAAAAACCTGGACATGCTGGCACTATCCTTGCACCTGCATGTGATAATTTCAACATATTTTCTAAATGAATAGCATGTACTGGTGTTTCTCTTGTTACTAAAACGAGCTTACGACCTTCTTTTAAAGTTACATCAGCTGCTCTAGTGAGTAAGTTTCCAGCAATGCCATTTGCTAAAGACCCTAAAGTCTTCATGGAACAAGGTACAATAACCATTGATTCACAAGGAAAAGAACCACTTGCTATTGCACTATCAATTCGATTTACATCATAAATCTTATGAACCATTTGTGTCAATTGAACCATAGTTAAACCACATTCATACTCTAATACTTCAAGCCCTGCTTTTGAAGCCACAAAATGTACTTCAATTCCGCTATCAGCAAGGACTTGTATCAATCTATAAGCATAAATCGCACCACTTGCCCCTGATACACCAACAATAATACGTCTTTTTCGCTCAAAACCCTTTGTTTTCAAAGCTCAAACGCTCCTTTCAAATGATTAAATTTCACCTTATTATCATCATAGTGAAATACCTCTATTATATCAAATCTATAATCAAATTCTGCATTAAAATTATCATTTATATATAATTGAGCCGTTTTCATGATTTTTTGTTGTTTTTGATAATCCACAAATTCAGCAGGAAATCCAAATGCAGTATTTTTCTAGTCTTTACTTCAACAAAAATAATTGTATTTTGCTTTCTTGCTATAATATCTATTTCACCAAATCTACTATGATAATTTCTCGCCAATATTGTATAATTTTTTGCCTTTAAAAACTCTACAGCCTTATTTTCTCCCCATAAGCCCATATTTTTCATACAAATACCTTATTTCTGCATCACCATTGATTTTATTGGCTCAAATGATTTTCGATGAATTTCACATGGTCCATACTTTCTTAAAGCTTCTAAATGTTCACTTGTTCCATACCCTTTATTTTTAGCAAAGCCATATTGTGGATAAATCTTATCAAATTCATTCATCATTCTATCTCTTTCCACTTTAGCGATAATGGAAGCTGCTGCAATCGAAGCAGATTTTGCATCACCTTTAATTATTGATTGATGATAGATATCCAAACTTTCTAAAGGCATAGCGTCAATCAACACCGCATCAGGTTTAGGATTTAATCCATAAATAGCTTCATACATACCATTCATTGCAGCTTGATAAATATTTACTCTATCTATAGTTTTTTCATCGATAATCGCTCTATTTACAGCTATCGCATTTTCCATGATGATATCATAAATTTTTTCACGTGTTGCCTCTGATAATTTCTTGGAATCATTTATTTTTTCAATAAAAAAATTCTCCGGCAAAATAACACTAGCTACTACTACAGGCCCAGCGAGCGGTCCTCTACCCACTTCATCTACGCCAGCGATTAATTTATAACCATTAGCTATACATTCATTTTCAAAAGTATATAAATTAGCCACTCGCTGACGTTCTTTCATTTCTCGTTGATAACTTATATATATACTTTGTACACCTTTACGGGTATCATTTTTTATCGCTGTCAATAATTCTTCATTACACTCTTTAACCATTAAATCTTTTATCTGTTTTATAGACAATTTTTCAATATTCATATGCTCACCTACTCAAATAAAAATTATATTTATTTTAAAATTATATCATAACGGATTTAACTATAATTTATTATAAAAAATATTTATAGATTACAAGAATTGTCTGAATTAAATAATTTTCAGATTTTGATATACAAATAAACAAATTTTATGCTATAATAGTCTTGAAATTTAAATTTTGTCTATGGAGGTTTTTTTAATGCCATTAGTAACAACAAAAGAAATGTTTAAAAAAGCGTATGAAGGCCATTATGCTATTGGTGCATTCAACGTAAATAATATGGAAATCGTTCAGGGTATCACTGAAGCTGCTAAAGAATTAAACGCTCCTTTAATTCTTCAGTGCTCCGCTGGTGCTAGAAAATATGCTAAACATCAATACCTTGTACATCTTGTACAGGCTGCTATTGAAGACACTGGTCTTCCAATCGCTTTACACCTCGACCATGGTGCAGATTTCGAAACTTGCAAATCTTGTATTGATGGCGGTTTCACTTCCGTTATGTTCGACGGTTCCCACTACAGCTTCAAAGAAAATATTGAAAAAACAAAAGAAGTTGTTGAATATGCTCACGCTCATGGCGTAGTAGTAGAAGCAGAACTTGGTCAGTTAGCTGGTATCGAAGATGATGTTAAAGTAGCTGCTCATGAAGCTCATTACACTGATCCTAACGAAGTTGAAGAATTCGTTAAAGAAACAGGTGTTGACTCCTTAGCTATCGCTATCGGAACTAGCCACGGTGCTTACAAATTCACTCCTGACCAATGCACAAGAAATGAACAAGGCATTTTAGTACCACCTCCACTTCGTTTCGACATTCTTGAAGAAGTTGCTAAACGTCTTCCTAACTTCCCAATCGTTTTACATGGTGCTTCTTCCGTTCCTCAAGATTTCGTTAAAATTATCAACGAAAATGGCGGTCATATGCCAGATGCTGTTGGTGTTCCTGAAGACCAACTTCGCAAAGCTGCTTCCATGGCTGTTTGCAAAATCAACATCGACTCCGACCTTCGTCTTGCAATGACTGCAGGTATTCGTAAACACTTCAACGATCATCCTGATCATTTTGACCCACGTCAATATGTTGCTGACGGTAGAACTAACATCAAAGCAATCGTTTCTCACAAAATTAAAGAAGTTCTTGGTTGCGACGGTAAAGCTTAATTTTAAATTAAATTTCGCTTAATAAATAGCAACAAATATAAAAGCTCTCTTTACAGAAAAACTACTGTATAGTAAACTATTTTTGTAAAGAGAGCGTTTTTTATTATTAGGAGGTAAAAAATTGAGCACAATTCATGAAATGGTTCTTGTTATTGACTTTGGCGGTCAATATAACCAATTAATTGCACGTCGTGTTAGAGAATGCGGTGTTTACTGTGAAATTGTTCCTTATGATTATACAGTAGAAAAAATTAAAGCTAAAAATCCACAAGCTATTATTTTCACTGGTGGTCCTAGCAGTGTTTACGCTGACAATACACCACAGGCTGATCCAAAAATCTTTGAACTTGGTATTCCTGTACTTGGTATTTGCTATGGTCATCAGTTCACAGCTCATAATCTCGGTGGTAGCGTAGCTCATGCTGAAGCTGGCGAATATGGTAAAATGGATATCACTCTTGATACTACTAGCGTTTTATTCGATGGTATTAATGCTGATGAAATTTGCTGGATGAGCCACCGCGACTATGTAGAAAAAGTTCCAGAAGGTTTCAAAGCTATTGCTCATACTAAGCATACTCCTGTTGCTGCTATGTGCGATGACAGTCGTAAATTATATGGTGTACAATTCCACCCAGAAGTTGAACATACTCCATTTGGTCAGCAGATGATGAAAAACTTCTTATTCAAAATCTGCGGCTTAAAAGGCGATTGGACTATGAGTTCTTTTGCTCAAAGCAAAATTGCAGAAATCAAACAAATCGTTGGCGACAAAAAAGTATTATGCGCTTTAAGTGGCGGTGTTGATTCTTCTGTTGCTGCTGTTTTAGTTCACAAAGCTGTAGGCAAACAATTAACTTGCGTATTCGTTGACCACGGTTTACTCCGTAAAGACGAAGGCGATCAAGTAGAAACTATCTTCCGTAAACAATTCGATATGAACCTTATCCGTGTTGATGCTAAAGACCGTTTCTTAGGTAAATTAGCTGGCGTTTCTGATCCTGAAAGAAAACGCAAAATCATTGGTGAAGAATTCATTCGTGTATTTGAAGCTGAAGCTAATAAACTCGGTAAAATTGATTTCCTTGTTCAAGGTACAATCTATCCAGATATTGTTGAAAGTGGTACAAAAACTTCTGCAACAATTAAGAGCCATCACAACGTTGGCGGTCTTCCTGAAGATATTCAATTCGATCTTATCGAACCACTTCGCGAACTCTTCAAAGATGAAGTTCGTGCAGTAGGTGAAGAACTCGGCATTCCTCATGACCTCGTATGGCGTCAACCATTCCCAGGTCCTGGTCTTGCTATCCGCGTTCTTGGCGAAGTAACTGAAGAAAAACTCGCTGTTGTTCGTGAAGCAGATGCTATTTTCCGTGAAGAAGTAGCTAAAGCTGGTCTTTCTGAAAAAATTTGGCAGTATTTCGCTTGTCTTCCAAACATCCGCTCTGTAGGTGTTATGGGTGATAGCCGTACTTATTGCCACACTGTAGCACTTCGTGCTGTTACAAGTAGCGATGCTATGACTTCTGAATGGGCAAGAATTCCATATGAAGTATTAGATACAGTTTCTCGTAGAATTGTAAACGAAGTACCTGGTGTAAACAGAATAGTTTATGATATAACTTCTAAACCACCAGCTACAATTGAATGGGAATAAGATAAAAAATATAGCTAAGTCCTTATTTGGGGACTTAGCTTTTTTTATTTATCATATTATATTTATTAACAATAAAAAATAAAGACATTCTAAAGCAATCTTTCTAAAATAGATCACTATGTGTACCTGTTCTAGAAAGTACTAAAGTCAATATATCTTTATCTATGCGATATATTAATAACCAATCAGGCAAAATATGACATTCTCTAAAATCTTGATAAATTCCAGTCAAAGAATGATCTTTATATTTGGCAGGTAAAGTTTTTTCTTCAGCTAATATTTCAATAACTTTTTGTAGCTTTGATAAATCATAGTTACGCTTTTTTATTGTCTTTATATCTTTCTTAAATTTAGAGTGATATTTTATTTTAAGCATCTAAATCGTCCATTAAATCTCTTACATTATCAAAAGTTCTACTTAAATTTTTGCCTGCTTTTACTTCATCAAGAACTTGCTTTGTTTCATTATTAGGATTTAATGTTAAAGCAAAAGGAATGCCATTATTTCTAACAACAGCATTTAAAAACATATTTACAGCTGTAGAAGTATTTAATCCCAATAAAGATAAAATTGCTTCAGATTGTTTTTTCAAATCTTTATTAACTCTTATATTTAACGTTGTAGTTTCAGACATATATATCACACCTCTCAATATTATTATATATAAATTTGACAAAAAAATATATAATAAAGACAAAAATTGACAAAATTCATAGATTTTTCATCATATATTTATAAATATTCTTTAAAATAAAATTTACCAACCTAAAATTTATAAAATCTTCACAAAGCTTGATTTTATTGACCTACTCAAATCTAATATATTATCTATCATTTACTGGTAAAAATTATAAAAGTCTTGCAATATCAATAGTTTATAACTATAATGTAATTAATAAATCCTAATAACATTAGGGATAAATATCAACAGGTGCTGTACGAATACTTTAATTCCTCAATAAATAATTCTAATTGCATATTATGATAAATATCAACAGGTGCTGTACGAATACTTGAGGATGGTTTAGACATCAATAAGCAACAGCAGGATAAATATCAACAGGTGCTGTACGAATACCACTAATAGAAAGAGGTGATATTTGATGTCTATTTGATAAATATCAATAGGTGCTGTACGAATACTTTTAAAAATATTTTCGGTTTAGAATATCGAACCTTGATAAATATCAATAGGTGCTGTACGAATACTTGTTTTTAATTTGCTGATATAAGAACATATGATTGATAAATATCAATAGGTGCTGTACGAATACTTAAATTAGAACGACCTATCATATCTCCTAGAAGTTGGATAAATATCAACAGATGCTGTACGAATACAAATATAATATTCAATTTTTCCTATATTTTCTCGCCTGATAAATATCAACAGATGCTGTACGAATACATTACCTTGTTTTTACCATTTCTATATATCTTCTAAGATAAATATCAACAGATGCTGTACGAATACTCAAGTTCCCACCAATCAAGTGTATGTCTCTTAAGATAAATATCAACAGAAGCTGTATAAAGAAAATTGAATATGAATTATTTGGAATATGGCGGTTATTAATAAAAATACCGCCATATTTTGATATATAACTATTAGCCAAAACTAATTGACATCTTGTTATATTCATATATGGCGGTTAAAATTAACGTACTAAAAACGTACTATAAAAATTAAATAAACAAACAAATTTAAGTTAATTTATATAAATATCCTATATATGCAGGCAAAAATCCATAAAAATCTAGAAAAATATATTGCATTGATGGAAATAAGATAAAAAATATGCTAAGTCCTTATTTGAGGACTTAGCTTTTTTTATTTAATAAGATACTATTTTATTTAAAATAATGTTTCTTTAAAATTTCATCTGCTACTTGTACACAATCTTCACAAGATAAAATTTTATTCTTCTCCATATTTTTCAAATCTCTACAATATATTGAACCACATTTTTCTTTAAATAATTTTGCTACTTCCTGAAATTTATTATATGTATCAAATTTGCTTTTCAATGGTAAATGTTTATCACCTGCACTATTAGCTAGACTCACTACTAAAAACATGCCTGTAACAGCTCCACAAGTATCTCTTAATCCTCCCATACCAGAACCAAATCCTTCTGTTAATTTAAATGCTATATTTTCTGACAAGCCCAATTCTTCACAATAAGCACAAACAATTGCTTGACAACAATTATAATTATTATCTATAAAATTTTCCATTACTTTATTCTTCATAAAAATTCATCACCATTCTCAAAAATATGTATTTATTATACTTATTTATATTCATTTTTACAGCTAAATAAATGCACAATATTTGTCAAAAAATGCTTTTTTTCTTTTCAATACTCACCTTTATAGGTTATAATTATATACATTATGCTTAGAAAGGTTTTTATCATTATGAAAAATTTCTTTATTGAGTTTAAAAAATTTGCTTTTAAAGGTAATATGCTTGATTTAGCAGTTGGTATGATTATTGGTACTGCTTTCACAGGACTTGTAAATTCCATTGTAAAAAATTTAATCATGCCTATAATCAGTATTTTTACAGGTGGTATTGATTTTAACAATTTATATCTACCACTTAGTAAGGCAACATTTGTACTTGCTGAAAAAGGTGCTGACCTTGAAACGGCTAAAAAAGCTGGTGCTGTTTTTGCTTATGGTGCTTTTCTAACAGATTTTCTTCAATTTTTAATTTTAGCTTTTGTAGTCTTTTGTTTAATTAGACAGATAAACAAATTAATTCCTATTCCTAAAGAACCGCCAAAAACAAAAACTTGCCCATTTTGTAAATCACAAATTCCACATGATGCCGTTAAATGCCCTAATTGTACTTCTGATCTACCAACGACTTAAATACACAAAAAGAAAGCATAGTCTAATCACAACGATTAAACTATGCTTTTTTTATTATTTCTGCCACTGATAAATTACAGCTTCATATGGTCTTAAATGACCTTTTGTCAAATCTGTTATTGTATCTTCATAATTACTGATTAAGATTTTTCCTGTGCCTTCTAAGTTAAAATCGACTTCTTTATCATAAAAATTACATATTACAAGCCAAGTTTTATCTTTATATTTTCTTGTATAAGCAAAAATATTTTTATCTTCAGCTAATAATAAATCATATTTACCATAAATCATAATAGGATTTTCTTTACGCATCTTAATTAATTTTTGATAACAATAAAAAATTGAATTTTTATCAGCTAAAGCTTTTTCTACATTTATATCTACATAATTGCGATTTACTCTATACCATGGTTTAACCTTGCTAAAGCCAGCATATACATCACTATTCCATTGCATAGGAGTTCTTGCATTATCTCTAGCTTTAGCACGCAAAGATTTTAAAATTTCTTCTTTAGATATATTATTAGCCATTCTTTCTTTATATGCATTCACAGATTCAATATCGGCAAAATCGGCTAAATCATTAAACTCAATATTGGTCATGCCGATTTCTTCGCCTTGATAAATATATGGTGTTCCCTGCATACCATGAAGTAATATCGCCAACATTTTTGCAGACTGCACGCGATATTCTTTGTCATTACCCCAACGAGATACAATTCTTGGTAAATCATGATTATTCCAAAATAAACTATTCCAACCTTTGCCATTTAATTCTTTTTGCCACTTAGTAAATACTTTTTTCAACTCAATTAAATCAAGTTTTTTCAAATTCCATTTATCTGAACCTTCTTGGTCAAGCATAATATGTTCAAATTGAAATACCATACTTAATTCATGTCTATCTGGACTGGAAAATAACTGTGCTATCTGCGGATTTGCACCCCAACATTCACCTACAGTCAATAAATCTTTATCTTGCAAAGTTTCTCTATGCATTTCTTGAATATATTCATGTAATTTAGGTCCATTCTCTTTGATTTTTAAATCTGGAACTTTGCCAATCATATCGATGACGTCCATTCTAAAACCACCAACACCTAAATCAATCCAAAAATTCATCATCTGCCAAATATCTTTGCGCATATCTTTATTTTCCCAATTTAAATCTGGCTGTTTCTTACTAAAAAAATGCAAATAATACTCTTGAGAAGCTTCATCATATTCCCATGCTGAGCCACCAAAACAAGATAATAAATCATTTGGTGGATTATTTTTTTCACCTTTTCGCCAAATATAATAATCACGATATTTGCTATTTTTATTTGTTTTTCCTTCTATAAACCATTTATGTTCATCTGAAGTATGATTTACCACTAAATCCATGATTATTTTTATATTATGTGCTTTAGCTTCTTTCAATAAAGCTTTCATCTCGTCTAATGTCCCAAATTCTGGAGAAATATCATAATAATTGGAGATATCATAGCCATTATCATCATTAGGTGAACAATATACAGGGCTTAACCAAATCACTTCTATACCTAATTTTTCCAAATAATCCAATTTAGAGCGAATACCATTGATATCACCAATGCCATCATTATTGCTATCACAAAAACTACGAGGATAAATTTGATAAACAACAGATTTTTGCCACCATTTTGTTTCCATAAAAATCACCTTTTATTATTTATTTGTTTTATTATATTATAATATTATAAGACTAAATTAAATTTGAGGTTAATTATTATGGAAAATTCTCATGTACTCCAAATAACAGAACGCCATTTTTCTGATTTATACTTATGTTTTTGTGGCTTAGCTAAATGTGAACCTAATCATAGCTTTGGCCCTGGTATCCGCGATAATTATATCATTCACTATATAACTAAAGGCAAAGGAAAATATTATGTAAATAACGCTTGCTATGAATTATCTCAAGGTCAAGGATTTTTAGTTGAACCTCATTTACAAGTATTTTATCAAGCTGATAAAGATGACCCATGGCAATATCTTTGGATTGGTTTTAATGGCACTAAAGCTATTCAATATCTAAATGATATCGGTCTTAGTTCTAACCATCTAACATTTCAATGTAATTATAGTGAAGAATTAAAACAAATTGTGCATAATATGTTAAAAAATAATAATTTTGCCACAAGCAATCAATTTTTGCTAGAGAGTCTATTATATTCTTTCTTCTCTATCTTAAGTAAAGATATAAAAACTATATTGCCGACTAATGACAACAATAATCTATATGTAAAAAAAGCCATTGAATTTATCGAAAATAACTACACTAATAATTTAAAAATCACTGATATCGCTAAATATGTTTGCATCACTAGAAATTATCTCTATTTATTGTTTCGCAAACATTTAAATATTTCTCCCCAAGAATATTTAGCTAATTATCGCATAACTCGTGCTGAACAATTATTAAATACAACTACGCTATCCATTGAAACTATTTCTAATTCTTGTGGCTATCAAGACCCTTTAGTATTTGCTAAAGCCTTTAAAGCCAAAAAAGGTTTTACGCCTTCACAATATCGCAAAAGTTTTTCTCCTAAAATCTCTTTTAATAAACCTGTAAATAGAATGAAATAAAACTATAAGTATTGCTCTTATAGTTTTTATTTAACATTTAAACTGATTTACTTAACAACGCCATCTTTATTTTCATAAAATTCTCATATATAATAATTTATAGATATTAATTACGAAAAGCCATAAATTCATATATTTATAAAGGAGCGTTTTTTAAGATGCAAATTTTATTTAATGAACAAAGCCGTACTTTTCATTTAACTAATGATAAAATTAGTTACATTATGACTGTACTTCCTAATGGTCATCTAAGCCAAGTATATTTTGGTAAAAAAGTACATGACAAAGCAGATTTTTCCTATTTAATTCAATCTTGTGCTCGTCCAACAACTTCTTATATTTCTGAAGAATTCCATAATATTATATCTTTGAGCCATATTCGTCAAGAATATCCTGTTTATGGTACTTCTGATTATCGTCAGCCTGCTATTGAAATTTGCCAGCCAAACGGCAGTAAAATTTCTGACTTCCATTATCAAAGTCATTCTATCAGCAAAGGCAAACCAAAACTTGAAAATTTACCTGCTACTTATACAGAAAATGATGATGAAGCTCTCACTTTAACTATTCATTTACAAGACCCTGTAACTTTAGTTGAAATAGATTTACTCTACACTATTTTTGCTCAAAATGGCATTATCGCTCGCAGTGCTAAAATCTACAATCAGGGTAAAGATGATGTTCATTTAACAACAGCTATGAGTCTTTGTCTTGATTTACCTGATTGCGATTATGAATGGCTTCAATTCTCTGGTACATGGTCTAGAGAACGTCATTTAAAAGTGCGTAAATTGGAACAGGGCATCACTGCTATTAATTCCACTCGTGGTCATTCTTCCCATGAACATAATCCATTTATCATTTTAAAACGACCTACTACAGATGAAAATAAAGGTGAAGCTATTGGTTTTAGCTTAATCTATAGTGGTAACTTCTTAGCTCAAGCAGAAGTTGATACTCATGATGTTACACGTGTTTTAATGGGTATTAATCCAACTACATTTGATTGGAAATTAGAACCAAATACATCTTTCCAAACTCCAGAAGCAGTAATGATTTATACTGATGATGGCTTAAATAATTTAAGTCAATCTTTCCATAAATTATTCCAAAAACGCCTTGCTCGTGGCTATTGGAGAGATAAAGCTAGACCTATTTTAATCAATAACTGGGAAGCTACTTATTTCGATTTCAATGAAGATAAACTCGTAACTATCGCTAGCAAAGCTAAAGAATGTGGCGTAGAATTATTCGTATTAGATGATGGCTGGTTTGGCAAACGTACTTCCGATTATGCAGGTCTTGGCGATTGGTATCCAAATACTGACCGCTTACCAAATGGCATCAAAGGTCTTGCAGAAAGAATTGAAAATCTCGGCATGAAATTCGGTCTTTGGATTGAACCAGAAATGACTAATATGGACTCTGACCTCTATCGCAATCATCCTGATTGGATTTTACATGTACCAAATAGAAATTCTTGTGAATGTCGTCATCAATATGTATTAGATTATTCACGTAAAGAAGTTGTAGATTATATTTACAATATGCTTGCTAAAATCTTACGTGAAGCAAAAGTTTCTTATATAAAATGGGATATGAACCGCAGTATTACAGAATGTTATTCTGTCGCACTTCCTGCTGATAGACAAGGAGAAGTATTCCATCGTTATATCTTAGGTGTATATGATTTATATGAACGCTTAACTTCTGAATTTCCTCATATTCTCTTTGAATCTTGTGCTAGTGGTGGTGCTAGATTTGACCCAGGTCTTTTATATTATGCTCCACAAGGCTGGGCAAGTGATGACTCTGATGCTATTGAACGTTTAAAAATCCAATATGGTACATCTTTTGCTTACCCTATCAGCTCCATCGGTAGTCATGTTTCTGTTACTCCTAACCATCAAGTATATCGCTTAACACCTCTTCATACTAGAGCTAATGTTGCTTACTTTGGCACATTCGGCTATGAACTTGATTTAAATAAATTAACTCCAGCTGAACAAGAAGAAGTAAAAGCACAAATTAAATTCATGAAAGCATATCGTGAAGTTTTCCAATTTGGCACATTCTATCGTTTGAGCAGTCCTTTTGAAAATAATGTAACTGCTTGGATGGTAGTAAGCGAAGATAAAGAAACTGCTATTGTTGGTTGGTATCGTGTATTAAATGGTATCAATTTACCATATAGCAGAATTTATCTCCAAGGCTTAAATCCTGATTTCTGCTATCAGCAAAGCATTGATGGTAAATCTTATTTCGGTGATGAACTCATGAATATCGGTCTTGTAATTGATGACCCAAGTGCAGGTCAACCATATGGTGATATGGCTACAAGCTGTGATTTTGACTCTAAAGTTTATGTATTAAAAGCAACAAATAAATAAAATTTTAAGGCTTAGCTTTTCTTTTGATTGGCTAAGCCTTTTATTTATATTAAAAATTTTTATTTATCATTTAAGTATTCCTTTATAAGTTTACTTTTTTTTATAATAATAATAAATTATATATTCTAGGAGGGTATACTTATGTCTTTTAACAAACAATTAAATTGGGCTGTTCTAGGTACTGGTGTAATTGCCAATGAAATGGCTCAAGCGCTACAAAACATGGGCCAAAAAATTATATGCTGTTGGCAATCGTACACATAGTAAAGCCATCGATTTTGCTAAAAATATGACATCGAAAAAGTTTACGATGATTTTCAAGATATCTTCACTGACCCTGATGTAGATATTATTTATTTGACAACTCCACATAATACACATTATCCATTCATGAAAAAAGCTTTAGAAAATCACAAACATTTATTTGTAGAAAAGTCCATTACTTTAAATAGTCGTGAATTAAATGAATGTGTTAAACTCGCTCAAGAAAATAATTTAATTTTAGCTGAAGCTATGACTATTTGGCATATGCCTATTTATAAACAATTATGGGAAATGATACATAATAATGAATTTGGTAAAGTACAGATGATTACTGTAAACTTTGGTAGTTTCAAAGATTATGATATGACTAATAGATTTTTCAATAAAAATTTAGCTGGTGGTGCTTTGCTCGATATCGGTGTATATGCGCTTAGTCTCACACGCAGTTTTATGCAAAGTAAACCAACAAAAATTTTAAGTCAAATGCTTCCTGCACCTACTGGCGTTGATGAACAAGCTATTATTTTATTGATGAATGAAGATAATCAGATGGCAACAATCGCTTTATCACTTCATTCTAAACAACCAAAACGAGCTATGATTAGCTGTGAAAAAGCTTATATTGAAATCATGGAATTTCCTCGTGCTAATAAAGCAATAATCACAGATGCTGTTACAGGCGAAAAACAAGAAATCATCGTAGGTGATACGAAAAAAGCACTTCAATATGAAATGGAAGATATGGAAAAAGCCATTTTAGAAGAAGAAACTGATCTTTTACAATTTACTTATACTCAAGATGTTATGGATATCATGACTAAATTGCGCCGTGAATGGAATTTAGTTTATCCAGAAGAAATGTAATATTTTTATCAAAAAGTCTTAAATATTTCATCAAAATAAATCTACAAAATAAAAGGGGTTCTATGTCTACATTTGCTAGTGATACATCAAAACGCAGTTTAAAAAACTGAATTATTGCACTTAGTATTTTATTCCTTGGTTTAATCATTGCCCATTTGGGGATTTCTTTATTTTTATTATCCGAGCTTGGTACTGATACCTTCACTGTATTTATTCAAGGGCTAGCTCGAACATTTAATTTATCTGTTGGTACTTTTCATGTCATTGTCTTATGTATCTTATTGGTCGTTATGCTTCTAACTACTAAAGGATATGTAAAACCTGGTACTATTTTATGCGCTTTTTGTGGTGGCCCTATCATTGATTTTTTCACATGGCTTTTAGGCGATTTTATCAATGCTGATTCTACCTTGCCATGGCGTATTTTAGGCATGATTTTAGGATGCGTTATCTTATCTATCGGCATGTCCATAGTCATCAAAAGCAACGCTGGTACTGGCCCTAATGATTTAATAGCCATTATCTTAACTGATAAATTACAAAAATTTCAATTCCGCTGGGTACGTATGACTTGTGATTTATTTTTTGTCATTTTAGGCTATATTTTAGGTGGTACTGTTGGTGTAGGTACAGTCATAGCTGCTTTTTTAACTGGTCCTTGTGCAGTTTTGGCTTCCTAAAAGTGAATTTTTAATTAAACAAGTTCTAAAAGAATAAAATTTAAAGTCTATAGCAAAAGCTATAGACTTTTATTTTAGCTAAAAATTTTTTTATCATATTCATAATCTCTAATTAAATCTATCATTACTTTCATTGAAGCAGTAACCCATTTATGTTTATGATAAATTAATTGTCGCCATACCTTAAAAACTTCTGGAATATTAATTTTCATTAATCGCTGTTCTTCTAACTGTTTTTTTATTGTAAATTCTGGCAAAAAAGAAATGCCTGCATTTTTCTCTACCAAAGATTTTAAAATCTCTACATTTCCCAATTCCAAGAAAGGATTTATCTCCAAAGATTTAGAAGCCAAATATTCTTCTAGATGACTGCGATAGCTCATATCTTTTTCTGTAAGTAAGAAATCTTCGCCTAGTAAATCTTCTATTAAGCAATTTTTTCCTGCTAATCTATGTTTAGGACTAGCTACAAAAAATACTTCTTCTTTTTTCTCCATCACAGTAACTATTTCTGAAGAATAAATTCTTTTATCTAAAGTATAGACCAAATCTGCTTCATTATGCCTTAATTTGTAAAATAAACTATCTGTACCAGCTGTATATAGCGTTATCTTTATCTTAGGATATAATTGATGAAATTTCTCTAATATCTCAGGAAAAAAAGTATTAGCGATAGATTCTGCCATAGCTATCCTGAGTTCACCTGTTTCTATTGGTAAATTTTTCAATGTTTTTTTTGCATCTTCACTAGTTCTGATGATTTCATGAGCGTATTTTAAAAATTCTTGACCTGCATTAGTCAAACGTACTGTTTTATTAATTCGTTCAAATAATAAAATATCTAATTCTTCTTCTAATTTTTGAATTTGTGCTGTAACAGTTGATTGTGAATAATTTAATAAAATTGCTGCTTTAGAAAAACTACACTGCTCTGCTACATATAAAAAAGTCTTTAAATTTCTTAATTCCATTATTATATTTATTGCTCCTTATTATCTATCGAAAAAACTGAATTATATTATAGAAATTATCGTTTTTACAAATATTATGTGCACAAGTTATAATTATAAATGATTTTTCTTAATAATTCTATAAAGGAGTTTTTTTATGGATAATATACATCAAAATGGAGGATTTAAAAGTAGTACAGGCTTTATCCTCGCTTGTATCGGTTCAGCTGTAGGTATGGGAACAATTTGGATGTTTCCTTATCGCTTAGGCGAATATGGTGGCGGTGCTTTTTTAATCCCTTATATTTTATTTTCTATCTTATTTGGACTTGTTGGTTTATCCGCTGAATTTGCCATTGGTCGCCGTGCTAAAACAGGTACATTAGGTGCTTATGAATATTGCTGGAGCAAAATTAAACAATCAAAATTAGGCTATTGCCTCGGCTGGATACCTCTTTTAGGCTCACTTGGTATAGCTATCGGATATGCAATCATCATCGGTTGGGTACTTAGAGCTTTATGGTGGTCTATCACTGGTGAAATGCTATCTGGTCATCATGAAGTATTCTTACAAGAGGTTACTGGAGAATTCGGCAGTGTATTTTGGCATACTCTCGTTATTGTAATGACAGCTTTAATTTTAATGTTTGGTTCTACATCAGGGATTGAAAAAGTAAATAAAATTTTAATGCCTTTATTCTTTATTTATTTTAATTTTAGC
>ENA-OQET01000609-OQET01000609.1-human-gut-metagenome-genome-assembly--contig:-NODE-609-length-18382-cov-5.117557_pt1 | contig 18382 bp, 15 predicted proteins | sample MGYA00242800_ERZ504645 | MGnify/ENA primary metagenome ERZ504645 (study PRJEB26092, sample SAMD00036308) | human gut metagenome | host: Homo sapiens | study: EMG produced TPA metagenomics assembly of... | reverse complement strand
CGTATTAATGGTCCTGAAAAGGCAAAGAAAATCTTCGCAGATATTAAGTCTGTTACAGCTGAAAAAACAGAAAAGCTCTTTACGTATGGTGTTGCTGTTATCGTTATTGGTATATTGCTTTCTGTATTCCAGCAGGCTATCGGTATTAATGCTGTGCTTTATTACGCTCCGCGTATCTTTGAAAAGATTGGAGGTGGAGGTGATGGCATGATGCAGACTGTTATTATGGGTATAGTTAACATTACCTTTACACTGGTTGCTATCTTTACTGTAGAGAAATTAGGTAGAAAGCCATTGCTTATTATTGGTTCTATTGGTATGGCTATCGGAGCATTGGGAACTGCTGCATGTGATGAATTCCATGTAAGTGGAATGATTGCTGTATTGTGTATCATTGTTTATTCTGCTGCTTTTATGATGTCATGGGGACCGATTACATGGGTTTTGATTGCAGAAATATTTCCTAACACAATTCGTGGTAAAGCTGTAGCTATTGCTGTTGCTTTCCAATGGATATTCAATTATCTGGTATCTTCTACCTTCCCTGCAATGTACGAAGTTAGTCCTTTCTTTGCATATTCACTCTATGGAGCGATATGTTTGATTGCTGCTTTCTTTGTATGGAAATGGGTTCCTGAAACCAAAGGAAAGACTTTGGAAGAGATGAATCAGCTTTGGCTTAGCAGAAAAGGTAAATAAACAGTATTTGTTAGTGTCATAAAATTCTTAGAGCAGGAAAATGGAGCTTATCCGTTTTCCTGCTTTTTTATGTGTGTTTTGTTTGCTATAGTTCACTTGAGATATCCTTAAGAACTTCCAGTAAGTTTGATTTTAAGATCATACGAATTTGTTTCCTAAGAAAAGAGCAGGGAGCTTGATAAATCTGTAATGTGGAGAAGAATAAGTTATATACGGGGTTATTCAAGCTATAGTGGCAAGTAAGGTGTATTATTCTTGTAACTTATTCGATCGAGTTACTTTAAGGATGGAAGAGCTTTCAATAATTGAATTGACTTTTATGAGGGTTGTAAGATCTACTATTTTAGCCTGAATTATTGCTTAATTTTCAGGAAAAATAACCTGAAGTTTATATTAAAACATCTCGATGTTTTTTTTATTTTCGTACAAATTTGTGAGCTTCTTATACCCCGATTGAACTTGTTTGATCTCTCTAGTGAAAGAGAACTGTATTTTGTATCTCTGTCTTATGTTATGACAGTAAAATATGCTGTGTAGAGGGAAGGAGGACTTTTGATATCCTTTATAAAAAACTGCCTCATATAAAGATATATGAGGCAGTAATAAGAATATTAATAATCAAAACTTATTGATTTTTCTTTAGAAGAACAAATAGCGTTGGTCTACAATTTCAGCTTTGTCACGCAATTCATAAATGCATTGTCCTGCATAACGTGCTGCCATATTAGATAATGCAGTTTCTTCTTTCTTAGCGTCAAACTTCTCAGCGCTCTTTTCTTGGTTGTATACCTGAATCATGTAAACTCCGGCATTACCCTTAATAGGTGCAGAAACCTTATTTAACTCAGTCTTAGAAGCGTAAGCACTGATGGCTGGTTCACTAGCACGAGTGACTGAGATAAATGCAGGTGCATTGAATGTTACGTGTTTTACAGTGTCGCTGATAGCATCTTTCATTCCCTTAACCTGTGCCAAAGAATTGAAACCTTTCATTTGTCCCATAATCTGTTCAGCCTTTTTGTTACGGAGAACTTCACTTCTCAGCATATCTGATACTTTATTGATGTTTACGTATCCAGCAGGGTTGATTGCTTCCAAAGCAACTACCAGCAGGTGGTCGTTTTCACCGCATTCATACAGAGGAGAAACTTCACCTGGTTTTGCATCAAATACCCATTTCAAAGCTTCACGAGTAGATTTTACACCACCTACATAGTGTTCATCGCTGCGGAAGTTAGAACGTGGAGTAAGGCTGTAACCAGCTTCTTCTGCATTCTTTTCGAGATTTTCAATAGTTGTGTTCTGAGCAACGAACTGGCTGAATTTATTGTAAGCATTGTTATATGTCTCTTTGCTGAATTCAACAGGACATTTTATAACAGCTACTTTATATTTATCTTTCATAGCCTTTTTGTTCATTACCTGCAAGATAAGATTTGCCTGACCAACTTTGACATTAGCAAGTTCATTTACAGGCTGAGAAATCAGTTTGTTGATGAATGTTGCATTTTCTGCGTCTAATGCAGCACCTTCCCAGCTTTGTGCATTTACCCAATTTGCTTCTCCTGTCTGACCATATTTTTTAGCCAACTCTGCAAAATCAGCTCCTTCTTTCAGTGCATTGTAGATGCTGTCTGCCAAACTTGCTGTCTTAGCTTCTGTATCAGCATATACCTGAATCTGACGGAACTGGATTGAATCTGGAGCTGTTGTCTTAGCAATGATTTTAAATGCATTGTAAGAGTCATCTGCCTGATTGTAATAAGGACCGTAAACTTCATTAACAGAAGTAGAGTCTAAACGGCTTGCAACATCTGAAGGCAATACTGTTTTGTTTACAGGTACGTCTGCAAATGGAATAACAGAACCTGTTGAACGGATAAATGCAGTATAGTCGTTGGTTGTAGTGATCAGCTGACTGCTGTATTCTGTTACTTCTTTCTGAACTTCCTGACGGTCTGCTTCTGAAGGCACAACGCGTACATCGATAAATTTGATATCACGTGTTTCTACAGGCTGTTTAAATGATTCTTTCTTTTCTTCATACAATTTTTTGATGTCATCATTAGAAACAGTAATTGTAGAGTCGCTGATACTAGAATAAGGAATTCCTGCTAAAAGCAAGTCTGACTGTGCTGTACGTCCGTTGAAAACATCTTCTGCTGCTACCGGGTTTGAAATCAATGATTTAGCAATCAGATTCTGGTATTTTTCAGCAAGAACAGATTGTTTCAATGTTCTTTCAACGAATTTCCAGAAATTACCCATTGTCTGGTAATATTCTACATATTGTGCAGGCATTTTGCTTGCATCCAGATTAGCGTAATCTACCAAGAATTTCTTCAACATATCTTTGTCGAAAGCGCCAGTCTGAGGATTACGGAACGGAGTCTGCATCAACAGTGGGTTTGTTCCTTCGTCGATGATTGCCTGAAGCTCTTTATCTGTTACTTTAAGACCCAGTTTTTTTGCTTCAGCAGCTATCAGTTCGTTTGTTACATATGTGTTCCAAACTTGATCCTTGATATTAGTCAGCTGATCTTCGCTTAATGAATTCAGTCCGTTAGTCAGTTTGATTACTTCACTGAATTCGTCTACCATTTTTTGATAATCTTGTGCAGAGAGTGTGTTTCCATTTACTTCTCCGGCGTCTTGTTTTCCCTGATGTGGCTGAAGTATTTTCCAAGCATCACCTGCAATAAATGCAAATAGGGCAAGACCGATTACAATGACCAAAAGAGGTCCTTTGCTTCTGATTGTTTGTAAAGTTGCCATTTAAAGTTATTATTTTTTGTTTATTGTTTTTTCTCTTTTTGTCTTTAGCGCACGAAGATACAAAAAATGTGCTTAGTAGGCTCTTTTTTACTGAAAATTTTTTATTTTAAGACGTTTTAGCTTACTTATTTGGTGACTTTTAGCTTGACTAACTCAATTTTTGTAGCTGTAACTTTTATAATTTTAAATTGAAATTCTCCTATTGTTATAGTTTCGTGTACTTTGGGAAAACTTTGGTATTCGTGTAAAATAAGTCCGCCTATTGTTTGGTATTCATCGCTTTCCGGTAATTTTAATCCAAATTCTTCATTGGCTTTTTCTATTTCCAAACGACCGGAGAAAATATATTCATTTTCCCCAATATTCTTAGCAATACTAGAGTTTGTATCATGTTCATCCTCTATGTCACCGAATATTTGTTCTACCAGATCCTCCATAGAAACCAATCCGGATGTTCCTCCGAATTCGTCTACGACTATTGCCAATGAACGTTTCTGCTGCATAAGCTGTTTCATCAGCTTATGCGCACTCATTGTTTCTGGTATGATAGGTATGGTACGTATATGCTTGCGCCAGTCGGTAAGTGGTTTGAACATTTCAGATGAGTGTATATAGCCGATGACATTGTCTATATCTTCTTTATATACAATTACTTTACTTATGCCATGTTCTATGAACTCTGCTTTTAGTTCATCAAGTGTTGCGTTCATTTCTACTGCAATAATTTCAGTTCGTGGAACCATGCAGTCGCGTACTCGAATATTCGAAAAGTCGAGGGCGTTTTGAAAAATCTTTATTTCGGTGTCTATTGCATCCTGATCTTGTACCTTTTCGATACTGCTTTGTATGAAATAATCCAGATCTATTTTCGTGAAAGCTTTTTCCTTGGTTTCCTTATTGATTTTTGTCCCAGTAAAATAAAGGAAACAAGTAGAAAGGAAGGATGCAAAACGGCTGATAGGATACAAAATAAGATAACAGATAAATGTTGGCACTGCAAATATACGCAGGGTACTGTTAGGGCTTATTTTGAATAGTGTTTTGGGAAGAAATTCTCCTGTAACGAGGATGATGGCTGTAGAAATCAGAGTTTCTATTGTAACCAGCATGGCTTGGTTGCTGATGATATTTATCAAGATGTATTGCTCTATCAGTTGTGCCATCCAGATTCCGTAAACAACAAGTGCTATGTTGTTCCCTACTAGCATGGTAGAGATAAAATTATTCGGGTTCCGATAAAAAATGGATAAAATACGTGCTTGCATACCACTTCCTTTTTCCATTTCGAACCGTAACTTGTTAGAAGAAACAAAGGCTATCTCCATTCCTGAAAAGAATGCAGAAAAATCATTGATATAAGTAGTTTTATAATAAGTCCCATATATAAATTGGTACATCTTTTTCTAGTTCTTGGTCGTATCGGCAGGTGTTGTATCTTCTACTGTAAAAATTCCTGTATTATTGAATATCTGATATTCTGTCATTTGCTGGTTGGATTCGAATCCATATCCTGTCAGAACCTTGTCAGGTTGTTCGATACGTATGAATTGGTCGGAATATATTCTTTCCTTCCCCTGATCCCAATACATCAGTTGGGTATCAAATTTATCACCGCGCTGACTGCGGATGTGTACATTGCTGCGAAGTTCCCATAACTTCTTTGGTTCATAGTAATAGGCAGTGTCTGCCTTTATGCTAGCATCGATATGAAAAAGGGTATCGAACTTTTCTAGATAAATACCTTTTTCGAACGCCCAAAATGGCGTATCAACTTCACTGAAAATCAGCCATTCGGCTGTAATAATTTTATAACGGATCATACCAGAGTCGGATATAAATGTTGTAACTCCGGTAGTACGCATGTCTGGTAGAGAGTCTTCTTTGCTGACAGCTTCTGCCAATTCTTTCTTTTTGCTACATGCAGGCAATAAAATAAACATAACAGTTACCCAAATGGCAACTGTTATGTTTAAAATCATTATATGTTTTTTATTGGTCACTCTATATGACATATAAAGTTATTATCTGATAGTTGTTGTTTCACCAATCCATCCACCGATAGTTACTGAATCACCTTTCTTCAGACCCAGGAAGAACAAGTCTTCATCTTTCGGAGTATATGCTGAATAGCTACCGATCAGTTTGTTAGCTTCTTCTGCAACACTTGGATCTACGCTCTTTGCGCGTTGCAATTTGTCGATTGCTGCAAAGTAAGTACATTTATTCAAAGCTGCTTCATCGCCCCAGTTTGGACTTGCTGCATACATCTGAGCAATCAAGATATAAGCTTTACCCATGTTAGCGTTAAGAGAAAGAGCTTTGTTTGCATACTGTCTTGCTTTGCCATATAATTTCTGGCTCATAATAGCAACTGCTGCCTTGTAGCAGTTTTCTGCTTTTTCCATTGGATCTTGTTCCAATTCAATAGCTTGATCGAAATAGCCTACACTCTTATCGATGTCACCTTTCTTGTAATACATGTAACCACATCCCAAAGCTGTTGCTGCTGTCGGTTCGATAGCGTGAGCTGCTTCAGATGCTTCGAAGTAAGCTTCTTCGTTTGTACATTTCAATATCTGCATTACAGAGATAACTTGTTTCAAATAATCCAGATTTGATTTATTCTGTGCAACCTTCGGACCGTAGATAGACTGCATGTCTTCACAAGTAGCAGTACCACTATTGATGAAGTAAGCATCTACGTTGTCTTTTGCTGTTTTTAAAAGCTTTTTAGTCTTTTCTGATTTAGTTGCTTTATATGCAGCATCAGCATAACCTGAAACAGCCAGATAATCCTGAATGAAATTTTCTTTGTGGTTTGTATCAGCTTTCAGCTTGCGCAAAGACAAGTCCATCATATCTTGGAACATGAAATAGTCTGCATTTTCTTTTTCCAGATCAACGGCTTCTTTTTCAATGCTATAAGCACTGTTCACGTCAAGATTCTTGCCTGAGAATACGATCATGTCGTGAGCTTTCATACCCAAAATAGATCCTTTTGTGGTCGGAGTACGTACCAAACCATTCAGTTGGTCAAGATATTTGATACGTTGATCGTGTACGGCCATTAACTCATTCAGATAAGTTTTTTGCTGAGCAGCATCTTTAGATTCAGCAATCAAGGCACGAAGAATTTTTGCACCGTTTGTATAAGTTCCTACTTGTGCCAATGGCGCTTCTGTGAATACAGCTTTCCAAGGAGTATATGCATCCTTGAAGTTGTTTGTTTTTACATATTCAGTATAAATACTGATGTTCTGGAGGCAACGGAGGCTGTCTTCTCCATGTCCAAAACGAGAACCATCTTCCACTCCTTTTTGAGCGAAAACTGCTGTTGCGCTCAATGAAAGCGCAGCCAACATTGTAAACATCTTCATTTTCATCGTATATAAATTTAGTTATTTTGTTAGTTAACTTTCCACTTCATGAACCAATGTTCATTGAATGTCAGACCGATTTTTATGACAAAACGGTTTTCTGACAGCATATTTGGAACAGATGGAGTAACATGAACATATTGACCTGTCACGTTTAAGATGGTATTCCGCTGGAATAATTGGAGAGGAAGACCAAATCCTGCACTGATTCCATATTCAGAAGGTCCGTCGCATTGGGGGAGTTTCAGATATGAGCTCTTGTAGTAACCTCCTGCGCGATAACGTATACGTTTCAGATAACTTCTTCCTATAGGATTTGGCAAGTATTCTACACCTGCTGCTATTTTACTGCGATCATTATATGCATCTGTCGAATTTTCATATTTTACTTTCGACCATTTTTCGAGAGAGTAATCAACTCCAAAGGTAAGGCTTTGAGCATGGTTATATGCCAAACCTGCGCCAAAGGTATGAGGAATACCATATGAATCATTGATTACATGTTCGTTTACAGAAGAGTAACTGGAGTTGTCTGTTACTTGTATACCTCTAGTATCAGTGGAGTTGAGTGTATGTCCTAATCCATAAACCAATCCGAGCGTCAACTTGTCAGACTTGTTAATCTTCTGAGTATATTGTAAACCAAAGTCAGCAACGTAGCTGTTCACCTTTATATTATTATATACATTAGTCTGGTCACTGCTTACACTAAAACCTTTGGTTGACTGATATTGCAATGTTCCATAGATATATCCGGCATTCACACCGATAGAAAGATTATCAAGCACTTTAAAGCCTAATCCTCCAGTTATTTGTTGCAAACCTCCGTCACCATAGAAAAGATTTGTAGCTGTTACATCTTCAGCACCTTCTACTGGTTGTGTAGTTGTAAAATTATAACCTAAAGTAGAATATGGGGTGAAAGCAATTGCCATACCTAGTCTTGGGTGCAATCGGAACTGCATTGCAATATAGTCAAAACTAGAGTTTTTGGCATTATTCTTTATTCCATTTTCCTGAAAGTTTGAACTTTTAAGGCTCATGCCTACATCAAACATGAATGAGAGGGAATCTACAGCTGTGAACGATGCCGGATTTAACATATTGATATGTCCGCTATTTCGGAGCGCATAGCCAATTCCTCCCATAGCGGCATTATTGGCAAAACCTCGGTCAGACAGTTCTCCCAATCCATATCGTGTATAGGGAGAATTAATGCTAGACTGAGCTAAAGCCGATAAAGAGCCGGCAAGCATCAGAGTGCCGATTAGTGCTTTCTTATTTAACATTGTAATTTAAAATTCTGTTTAAACCTTTCAATACTAAAAATCTATCTGCAAAGATGATACTTTTTAAGTTTGTATCAAAAGAAAATTTATCTCCGCCAGTTAAAAAAACCAAAAGGTCAGGATATTTCTTTTGCATTAGCGTTATGTAACCGCTTATTTCGAACTCCATTCCTTTAATTACACCGGCTCGTATAGCAGTTTCGGTGCTGTATCCGAATTCGGGTAAATCTCCTCCTTTCTCTATTAAAGGAAGTTTGTCGCAGCACGCGTTCAAGGCCTTGAAGCGAGTGTATATACCCGGTGAAATGTTTCCTCCCCAATAACGTCCTTTTGCATCGATGAATTCATACGTCAGGGCTGTTCCTGCATCAATAACTAGCAGATCTCTGTTTGGGCAAAGGTAATTGGCACCAACTACGGCAGCCAGTCGGTCCATGCCTAGAGTTTCCGGTGTTTTGTATAAATTTTCTATCGGAACCGGAGTGCGATAGGTTAATTCAAGAAAGGGTACTGATTGTTTTGCCAGTTGCTTGCGTATTGTGTTACTTAAAGTAATAACGGAGGCTATAATCCCTTTTTCAATGGGATATTTATTGCACAGCATTGTCAAACAGTCTAAAGAGTGGTTTGATCCTCTCAGGACCTCTACCACTTCTTCCTTGTCGAATACAGCAAGCTTGGCTACTGTATTACCTATATCGATTACTAAATTCACTTCTTTATTCTGTTATTATGCTGCAAAGTAAAGTAAAAAATGAATAGGTATAGTAATAAAACGATGATTTTATTCAGAAGTTATCAATAATTAGCCGTATTTTTGTGCCCGAAACAGAATAAATGTTGTAAAAAATTGGGTTTTATTTTACTGAAATTTATGTCAAGGCTTAAATATTTCATCTTTTGTTTGTTTATGGGAGTGGCTTTTTCTGTACAGAGTCAAAGTGCGGATAGTATTCGTTTTAGCTTGCTGACTTGTGCTCCTGGAACCGAAATATATTCTTTATTCGGACATACGGCTATACGCTATGAAAATTATACGCGGCGTATAGATGTTGTATTCAATTATGGAATGTTTAGCTTTAATACACCAAATTTTATTTTCCGTTTTGTTGCCGGCGAAACAGATTACCAGTTGGGCATTACTCCTTATTCTTATTTTGAAGCAGAATATGCAATGCGTGGGTCTTCTGTCTACCAGCAAGTGCTAAACTTGACTCAATCGGAAAAGGAACGTTTGCTAACGATTCTGGAAAATAATTATTTACCTGAGAATCGTATATACCGTTATAACTATTTCTATGATAATTGTACTACTCGTGCACGTGACAAGATAGAGGAATGTATAGAAGGAAAGGTCGTTTATCCTGATTCTCTGTCGGGCAAGAGTTATCGTAGTATTGTACATGAATTTACTGCCGGTTCTCCGTGGGATGAATTTGGTATTGACTTATGTTTAGGGGCAGAAGCTGATAAGGAGATAAATAAACGTCAGCAGATGTTCTCTCCTTTTTATATGAAATATTATGCTTCGAATGCTTATATAGTAGATGCTGGAGGTACTCGTCGTCCTTTGATTCTTGATGAAGCTAAAATTGTGGATGTTGAACCAGAGGACGTTCAACCGGGTTTTATTTTATCGCCGTTGATGTGTGGAGCTTTGTTTTTAGCATTATGTGTGGTGATGGCATGGGGGCAATGGAAAACTCAACGAATCTGGTGGGGATGGGATATTGTGCTTTATGGACTTCAAGGATTGGCTGGATGTATCATTGCATTCTTGTTTTTCTTTTCAGTTCACCCAACTGTAGGTTCTAACTGGCTGCTTATTTTATTCAATCCGATTCCCTTGTTGTATCTTCCTTTTATGGTTTATAAGGCTGTAAAACGCAAGAAAGACTATTATCATGTCGGAAATATGGTGTATTTAACACTTTTTATAACCATTCTTCCATTTTGTGGGCAAGAATTTAATTTAACAGTATTACCTTTGGCACTCGGTTTGCTAGTGACTTCTGCAAGCCATGTATTAGTTTGGAATAAAAAGTAATGAAAGAACGTATATTAACATCGCTGATAGCGGCATTTGTGATAACAAGTCTTCAGGCACAAACGACTCCTGCTGTGCCGAGGTTGGTTGTGGGCTTAACCATAGATCAACTTCGTTCTGACTATATTGAAGCTTTCTCGGCTTTATATGGTGAAAGGGGTTTTAAGCGTTTGATGAGAGAGGGGAGAGTTTATTGCAATGCAGAATATGATTTTATAAATATAGATCGTTCTTCGGCTGTAGCTTCTATATATACAGGTACTACTCCTTATTATAATGGAATTGTCGGTAACCGTTGGATGGACCGTGCTTCTTTACGTATTATAAAAAGTGTGGATGATCCAGCTTATATGGGAGTATATACTTCTGAAAGCACTTCACCTCAGCATTTGTTGGTTTCAACTTTATCAGATGAGCTGATGGTAGCTACTTGTGGAAATGCAGAGGTATACTCTATTGCTCCTACCCGAGAAATGGCTGTGTTGGCAGCTGGGCATGCTGCTAAAGGGGCTTTTTGGTTGAATGATGAAACAGGAAAGTGGAGTGGCTCTACTTATTACGGCTCGTTTCCGGAGTGGGTGACTACATATAATGACCGCGACGGTTTGGATTTTCGCATCGGGAATCTTGTATGGGGACCTTATCTGCCTGTTACGTCTTATAAATATGTCACTTCTGATGCAAAGCAGCTTACTTTCAAGCATGATTTTTCTGATGAGCGAACTGAAAAATATAAAAAGTTCAAAACCAGTCCTTATGCAAATGACGAGGTAAACAAACTGGTTGATGCTTGTCTGACATATACTAATGTCGGGAAAGATAATGTTCCTGACTTGCTTACATTGTCATATTACGCAGGAAATTACGCTCATATGTCCAACGCAGAGTATGCTATGGAAATTCAGGACATGTATGTTCGTTTGGATAACAGCATAGGTGACTTGTTGGATTTAATAGACCGTAAAGTAGGGCTGAACAATACGTTGTTTTTTATAACATCTACTGGTTATACTGACGTTGACCCTAAAGACCCTGAACAATATAAGATACCTGGCGGAGAGTTTCATATCAAGCGCTGTGGGGCTTTGTTGAATATGTATCTCATGGCTATTTATGGGCCGGGACAGTATGTCGAGACTTACTATGATCGTCAGATTTATTTGAATCATAAACTTATTGAAGATAAAAAGCTGAATCTTACAGAGATATTAAACCGCTCTTCCGACTTTATTGTACAGATGAGTGGAGTTCGTTCTGCTTATTCTTCACAACGTTTGTTGCTTGGTGCATGGACCCCTCGTATTGATAAGATCAGAAATACTTTCAATCCGCATCTTTCTGGTGATATTTATATAGAAGTAATGCCAGGATGGTCTGTTGTGGATGAGTATTCTCAAGTTACGAAGGTGGTGCGCGACAACTACTCGTCTGCTCCTTTGATTTTTATCGGTAATAACATAAAGCCGGAAATTCTTTACACTCCGGTGAAAATGGCGACTATTGCTCCTACAATAGCTCATTTTATGCGCATTCGGGCTCCCAATGCTGCAACTGCTGCCCCTCTGACGGGCATCCATAAATAAATTATATACTCAGACAACAAAGAAAATCAGTAAATTAGTTATCTTTGTGCGTCGGAATACCGAATAAATAAATCAATTAGAAATAATAAAAATAACAATATACAATGGGATTTAATGAATTTATAAGCAAACTTTTTGGTAATAAGGCTACTCGCGATATGAAAGAAATTCAGCCGTGGGTGAATAAAGTAAAAGAAGTCTATCCGGAGATTGCTAAGTTGAGTCACGATGAATTACGTGCGAAAACAGAGGAGCTGAAAAAGTATATCAAAGAATCAGCTGTTGAAGAAAACAAGAAGATAGAAGAGCTGAAAGCTACTATCGAAACTACAGATATTGAAAAGCGTGAGCCTATCTTCTCACAGATAGACAAGCTGGAAAAAGAAGTTCTTGAAAAATATGAAAAAAGCTTTGAATGATGTGCTTCCTACTGCTTTTGCAATAGTGAAAGATACAGCACGTCGTTTGAGTGAGAACGAAGAAATAGAAGTAACTGCTACTGAAATGGACCGTAATCTGGCTGCTCAGGGCAAAGACTTCGTTCGTATAGAAGGTGATAAGGCTATTTGGAAGAATCATTGGGTTGCAGGTGGTAATGAAATGACCTGGAACATGGTTCATTACGATGTACAGCTGTTTGGTGGTGTAGTTTTGCACCAGGGAAAAATTGCTGAAATGGCAACCGGTGAAGGTAAGACATTGGTAGCTACTCTTCCGGTATTCTTAAATGCATTGACAGGAAATGGTGTACATGTAGTCACAGTGAACGATTATTTGGCTAAGCGTGACTCTGAATGGATGGGACCGCTTTATATGTTCCATGGTTTGAGCGTAGACTGCATTGATAAGCACCAGCCTAACTCTGAGGCTCGTCGTCGTGCTTACATGGCAGATATTACATTTGGTACAAATAATGAATTTGGTTTCGACTACTTGCGTGATAATATGGCTGTCAGCCCTAGAGATCTTGTACAGCGTAAGCACAATTACGCAATTGTCGATGAGGTGGACTCTGTATTGATTGATGATGCACGTACTCCGTTGATTATTTCAGGTCCTGTTCCTAAGGGCGATGAACAGTTGTTCGAAGTACTTCGTCCGCTGGTAGAACGTCTGGTAGAGGCACAGCGTAAATTGGCTACTCAATATCTTGCTGATGCAAAACGTCTGATTGCTTCTGATAAGAAAGAAGATGTAGAGGCTGGTTTCCTTGCTCTGTTCCGTAGCCATAAAGCATTACCTAAGAATAAGCCACTTATTAAATACCTGAGTGAGCCGGGTATCAAGGCTGGTATGTTGAAGACAGAGGAAATCTACATGGAACAGAACAACAAGCGTATGCCGGAAGCGGTAGAGCCGTTGTACTTCGTAATCGACGAAAAACTGAAGAGTGTAGATTTGACAGATAAGGGTGTTGATTTGATTACTGGTAATTCGCAGGATCCTACTCTTTTCGTTTTGCCTGATATTGCAGGACAACTTTCTGCTTTGGAAAATGAAACAGGACTGAGCGATGAAGAAAAGCTTGCAAAGAAAGACGAACTGCTTACTAACTTTGCTATTAAGTCAGAACGTGTTCACACCATCAACCAGCTGTTGAAAGCATATACCATGTTCGAAAAGGATACTGACTACGTTGTAATGGACGGACAGGTTAAGATCGTTGACGAACAGACAGGACGTATTATGGATGGTCGTCGTTGGAGTGACGGTTTGCATCAGGCTGTAGAAGCGAAAGAAGGTGTTAAGATTGAAGCTGCTACTCAGACATTCGCTACTATCACCTTGCAGAACTACTTCCGTATGTATCACAAACTTTCTGGTATGACCGGTACTGCTGAAACAGAAGCAGGAGAGTTCTGGGATATCTATAAACTGGATGTTGTGGTAATTCCGACTAACCGTCCGATTGCACGTATTGACATGAACGACCGTGTATATAAGACTAAGCGTGAAAAAATATAAAGCGGTCATCGAAGAAATCGAAAAGATGGTTCAGGCAGGACGTCCAGTACTGGTAGGTACTACTTCAGTCGAAATTTCTGAAATGTTGAGTAAGATGCTTACTTTGCGTAAGATTCAACATAATGTCCTGAATGCGAAGTTGCATCAGAAAGAAGCTGACATTGTAGCGAAGGCTGGTCAGAGTTCGACTGTAACTATCGCTACTAACATGGCAGGTCGTGGTACTGATATTAAGTTGAGTCCAGAAGTTAAGGCTGCTGGAGGTTTGGCTATCATTGGTACAGAACGTCATGAATCACGTCGTGTAGACCGTCAGTTGCGTGGTCGTGCAGGACGTCAGGGTGACCCGGGCTCTTCTGTATTCTTTGTATCTTTGGAAGATGATTTGATGCGTTTGTTTGCTTCCGATCGTCTTGCTAACTGGATGGATAAGATGGGATTCAAGGAAGGAGAAATGATCGAACACAGCATGATTTCCAAATCCATCGAACGTGCCCAGAAGAAAGTGGAAGAAAATAACTTTGGTATCCGTAAGCGTCTGCTTGAATACGATGATGTGATGAATAAGCAACGTACCGTAGTTTACACGAAGCGTCGTCATGCTTTGATGGGTGAACGTATCGGTATGGATATTGTCGACATGATTTGGGATCGTTGTGTCAATGCTGTTGAACAACCTGATTACGAAGATGTGAAGATGGAAATTCTTCAGACACTGGCTATGGAGACTCCGTTCAGTGAAGAAGACTTCCGTAACAAGAAGAAAGAGGATTTGGCAGAACAGACTTTCCAGGAAGCTATGACATTGTTTAAGCGTAAAACGGAACGTATGGCTGCTATAGCTAATCCGGTAATTAAGCAAGTGTACGAAGCACAGGGACATATGTATGAAAACATTATGATTCCTATCACCGATGGCAAGCGTATGTATAATATTTCTGTAAACTTGAAAGAAGCATACGAAACAGAATCTAAGGCTATCGTGAAGGCTTTTGAAAAAGCTATTTTGCTTCACACTATTGATGATGCATGGAAGGAAAATCTGCGTGAACTGGATGAATTGAAACATTCTGTACAGAACGCAAGCTACGAACAGAAGGATCCGCTGTTGATTTTCAAGCTTGAATCTGTTACTTTGTTCGATAATATGGTTGGCAAGATCAACAATAATACGATTTCTATCTTGATGCGCGGACAGATACCTGTTCAGGAACCACAGCAAGTGCGTGAAGCTGCTCCGGAACCAGAACGCCCTCGTCAGCAGTATCGTGAAGAAAAGCAGGATTTGAATGATCCAGACCAGCAGGCTGCAGCCGGACGTGATACACGCGAAGCAAAACAGGAACCATATCGTGCTGAAAAAACAGTAGGTCGTAATGATCCTTGTCCTTGCGGTAGTGGCTTGAAGTACAAAAACTGCCACGGACGTGATAAAGTGTAAGTTTTGACTGAGAAATAAATAAAGTTTGAGAATGTCATTCTTCGGGTGTGAACTCGTGGGATGACATTCTTTTTTTCTTTATACTCTCTACAATATTTTTCTTTGGTGCTGATAAATGCTTATTTATTTGTACAAAAATGATGAAAGTTTGTACAGAAAAAAATAAAATATCACGATGTTTTCTTGAAAAGATGATGAATTTTTTTTGTTTATTGGTATTGAATGTCATCTGTTAATGAGTGATGTTACAAATCTTAATATGTGTATCTAAATTTTTTCGTTTAAATTCTTTTTTATAGCTTTGTTTCGTTAGAGTTTTATTTAAATAGACTATGATGAAAATATATACTTTGTGTGCTGTTGCACTGATGTGCTGCCTTGCATCGTGTAGTTCGATACAAACTTTGACGTTCGATCAGTTGTGTCCGGCTACAGTGAATTTTCCCGAACGAGTTAGAAATGTTGCGGTCGTTAATAATATGCCTGCTACTCCAGAAGCCAAAAGGACTTTGCTGACATTGGGAGAAATGAATGGAAATGGTAAGAAATCGGCAGAAATGCTGGCTTCTTCATTGGCCGATTCCAAATATTTTAATCAGGTGATGATTTGTGATTCGGCTTTAAATGATACTCATTTTGCAGGTAGACGGATTCTTACTCAGAAAGAAGTGCAGCAACTCGCTGGTGAACTTGATGCTGACCTTATTTTTCATTGGATCAGGTCGGTATCCAGACTGAGCGTGATGAACTTGTTTATCCGGGGATTGCTGCATCATGGCCGGTTATTAAAGCAAAAGTACTCCTGTTTTAAGCATTTATCTACCGGAGCGTGAAAGACCGATACAGGTGATTGCTAAAACAGACAGTTTGCAGTGGGATGCAGGCTTGGCTCCTTCAGACAGGCAGATGCAGGAGGAAGCAGCTTCATATGCTGCATATATGCTTACCCAGATGCTGGTGCCTTACTGGAAACAAACAGAACGTATATATTATGACGGTGGTTGTGTAGAAATGCGTGATGCAGCTGTTTGTGTAAGAGAAAACGACTGGCAGGGTGCATACGATTTATGGAAATCACTGTTCGATCATAGCAAATCGAATAAGCTGAAAATAAAGTCAGCTTTTAATCTGGCTTTGGCTTCTGAAATGCAAGGTGACTTACCTCAAGCTGAAAAATGGATGAAAGAGGTTGAAAAACGAGTAACTGCCGGGTCAGACGAAGAAGCAGTGTGGAAGTTTTATGCCGCACAGTTGGCAGAAAGGTCGAAAGATTTTCCTTATTTAAATGCCCAAATGGGCCGTTTTGGAAACAAATTCTAGTATTATCTGTTGCGCGAAAGATTTTTTTTGTACATTTGAGGTAATAAAATTCGATAAACATGATGAACATTAGTGAACAGTCGCACGCTTCTATAGCTTCTGCTCTGGAAGAAGCTCTCAGCAGATATGCTGTGAAAAATGATAGTTCGGTAGTAACAGATATTCATTTGCAGCCAAAACAAGATAGCGGAGAACTAGTTGTCTTCAACGATGATGATGAAGAACTGGCACGTGCCGTTATTGCTGAATGGGTGGATTATGATGGAGAAGACTTTTATACAGAAGTCGAGCCATTGCTCCGTGCGGAAGTTACAGCATTGAAAAATGAAAAAGGTCTGGACAAGCTTTGCCTGATGAAGCCTTATTCGTTTGTACTAGTAGATGAAGAAAAGGAAACTGTTTCGGAACTTTTGCTTATAGACGATGAGGACACTTTATTGCTAAGCGATGAGTTGTTGAAAGGACTTGATGAAGAACTGGATGCCTTCTTGAAAGATTTGCTGGAAAAATAATCAGTAAATCTATCTGCTTCTAGAAAAAATATCGGTGACTTATCAAATTTAATACTATGGGGGAGCGCATTACCTTTCGTAAAAATGAGCGTCTGCATACGATTAATCCCCGTTGGAGAGGAAATCCAATTGTTAAGGGGAAGTTTTTCAATCGTCAGCATCGCTGGCGTCCGGGAATGGGTAGTGTGCTTAAATGGCGTTTTTCCCCCAATCCGCAGCGTAAGGAAAAAAGAACGATAAAATGGAATCCGAAGGTTCATTTTCTTCGTTCTTTGGATGCTGTAGTGGGTAATACATTGATATGGCTTGGTCATAACTCTTTTTTCCTGCAGGTAGGAGGAAAGCGTTTTATGATAGATCCTGTATATGGAAGTATTCCTTTCGTAAAGCGTAGAAGCCAGTTTCCTGCCAATCCTTCCATATTTACTAATATTGATTATCTGCTTATCAGCCACGATCATTTCGATCATTTGGACAAACCGAGTGTGGCTCGTCTTTTTGCCGATAATCCGCAGATGAAACTGTTTTGTGGTATTGGTACGGGTGCTTTGATAAAGAGCTGGTTCCCGACAATGGAAGTGATTGAGGCTGCGTGGTATCAACAGCATCGTGATGGCGACTTGCGATTGACGTTTCTGCCGGCACAGCATTGGAGCAAGCGTGGAGTAAACGATGGGGGAGAACGGTTGTGGGGGGCTTTTATGATAGAAGCCGATGGTATTACAATCTACAACAGTGGTGATACAGGATATGCCCGTCATTTCAGCGAACTTCCGGAACTGTTTCCACATATCGATTATTGCATGATAGGAATAGGTGCGTATAAGCCGCGTTGGTTTATGAAGCCTAATCATATATCACCCTATGATGCACTTACAGCTTCGACAGATATGAATGCCCGTATCACCGTACCGATGCATTACGGTACGTTCGATCTTTCAGACGAGCCTTTGTTCGATCCTCCTCATGTCTTTGCAGCAGAAGCTCGTAAGCGAGATATGCCCGTTCTGCTTCCTGAACTGGGAGAAATTGTCAAGCTCAGTCATCAGCGCTAATTCTGAGAGATTTTTATTTTCCCGTTTCTTTAGGTGCTATTATCAGATTATCTTTGGGTACGACGATGGTCCGTTGGGCTGTCGAGTCATTGTTTATGCTGGTTACTTCGACCTTTTGTGGTAAAGTATACATAATTTCCCATGTCATAAAAACGGTAAACTTTTACTCCATCGTGTTCGAACAGGTAACTACTGGACGTGCTGCTGAGATTGCATCAGCTGCCTGTACCAGACATGCGATCAATGATTCTGGCTCTTCATCCCCATGATGAGATGCCACTGCATTGATGACAATTGGATTCTCCTTATACTTCTTACA
>ENA-OQET01000608-OQET01000608.1-human-gut-metagenome-genome-assembly--contig:-NODE-608-length-18398-cov-3.868097_pt1 | contig 18398 bp, 21 predicted proteins | sample MGYA00242800_ERZ504645 | MGnify/ENA primary metagenome ERZ504645 (study PRJEB26092, sample SAMD00036308) | human gut metagenome | host: Homo sapiens | study: EMG produced TPA metagenomics assembly of... | reverse complement strand
AAAGAAACGGAAAAGAAAGTAAAAGCACCAAAGCTTTATGATCTGACCACACTGCAGAGAGAAGCAAACCGTATCTACGGAATGACAGCCAAACAGACACTGGATACCGCTCAGAGCCTGTATGAAAAGAAACTGATCACTTATCCAAGAACGGACAGCCAGTATCTGACCGAAGATATGGAGCAGACCGCAAGAAATGTGGTTCGTCAGATTTATGAGAAATATCAACTGACAGGTCCGTTTGATCAGCCGGAGCAGCCAGATGTGAAGAAAGTCATGAATAACAGCAAGGTGACAGATCACCATGCAATCATTCCAACGATGGAACTTGCATCCTGCCATCTGGATGAATTGAAATCCTGGGAAGAAAAGATTCTTTTCCTGATTGCAGTCCATACGGTCATGGCAATGAGTAAGGATCACATTTACCAGGAGACAGAGATTGAAGTGGAATGCCAGGAAGAAATCTTCAAAGCAAAAGGAAAGATTGTCCTGCAGGATGGATGGAAACTCTTTGAAAACTGCTTCAAAAATAAGGATCGCATGGCAATCGTAGATCCGAATCAGGAAATGAAAGAGAGGATGCCGAAAGTAACCCAGGGACAGACTTTCTATGCTGTGGATGCAGAAAAGACAGAGCATTTTACATCTCCACCGAAACCATACAGCGAAGATACTCTCCTTGCGGCAATGGAAACTGCTGGAAATAAGGAATTCGATGAAGACACAGAAAAGAAAGGATTAGGAACTCCGGCAACAAGAGCCGGTATCATCGAGAAACTGGTCTATTCCCAATATGCTACCCGAAAAGGAAAACAGATTATTCCAACAGATGATGGAAAAGTCCTTGTGGAGATCCTGCCAGACTTTCTGAAATCTGCAAGTATGACTGCAGAATGGGAAAATCAGCTGCTTTTGATGGAGCATGGAGAAATTGCACCGGAACAATTTATGACAGGGATCAAAAACATGCTCACCATGATGCTGAATGGATGCGATGCGATTTCCGAAGAAGAAACAAGAAGATTTCAGACCAGAGAAAGCATTGGAACATGTCCGGTATGTGGCAGTTTGGTATACGAAAGCAAAACCAACTTCTATTGCAGCAACCATGATTGTCACTTTGCTCTGTGGAAAGATAACCGCTATCTGCAGAATATGGGAAAAAAACATGGATAAAAAGATGGCTGCTGAACTTCTGAAAAGTGGATATGTGCATGTAAAAGATCTGTATTCCAGAAAGAAAAATATGTATTTTGAGGCAGATCTTCATATGGATGCAGATGAAACCGGAAGGGTGAATTTTTCTTTAACCTTTCCAAAAAAGAAACCAAAAAACAAAAGCAAAAAGAAATAAAAAAACAGATTAGAGGAGGAAACGAAGAATGAATTTTAACGAATTTGTAAATGAAGTAAAGGACAATATCAGACTCTTTTTACCAAAGGATTATGAGAATGCAGAAGTATCAACGATGGAGTGTCAGAAACTGAACCGTGCCTATACGGGACTGATGGTGAGAAAAGAAGGTGAGATGCTTACCCCGACGATCAATCTTAACCAGCTGTATGAAGCATATAAAGCACAGCCTGGCGTAACAATGGAAACTGTATGCAGAAAGATTGCAGATATAGTTATTGAGGCACCGATACAGGTTGATCTGAAATCCATTTTAAATTATGAAGATGTGAAGGACAAGCTGTTTATCCGTGTATCATCAGCCGAAGCAAATAAGGAAGTCCTCGAAAATGCTCCACACCAGCTGAAAGAAGACCTCGCAATTACCTATCATGTGGCAGTAGGCAAGGATCAGGATGGATTAAGTTCCATGTTTATCAAGAATGATCTGCTTGAACAGTATGGAATCTCAGCAGAACAGCTTCATGAAGATGCTATGAAAAGTTCACCGCGAGTTATGGTCCCGGAGGTATCAAGTATAGGTGCATTGATAGATGAAATGTATCAGAAAAATATTCTCATGCTGACACCGGATGAACGTGAAATGCTGCAGGAAACATTGCAGGAATCAAGTGAGATGCCGACATTCTTTGTTGTTACAAATACAGAAAGAGTTGATGGTGCCGGTGTGATCTTTTATCCGGAATTCATGGATAACATGGGGGAACTTCTGGGAAATGATTTCTTTATTTTGCCATCATCCATCCATGAAATGCTGATTTTACCGGATGACGGGCAAGTGGATGCTGAAATGTTAAGAGATATGGTAAAAGAAGTCAATGCGACTCAGGTAGCACCAGCAGAACGCCTTACCAATGATGTATATCACTTTGACACAAAGGATCACGTCTTTGAAAAAGCCGACAGATTTACAGAACGTCAGAAAGAAAAAGAAGCGCAGGCTGCAAAAACAGAGAAAGCAGGAAAAGAACAGCCGGATCAGAAACCGAAAACAAAGAAGCACGATATGGAACTCTAATATCAAGCATGAAACCCGTTAAATGAGCAAACGCCCTGCGGCATAAGGAAATGTCGTGGGGCATTTTGAAAAGGAGAAGATTATGACGAAAGAGAACATTAAAACAAATACAAGCTTAAGATACAGCCAGTATCGAAAAAGATTATCACACACATTTTCGTTTAAAAAATTGAAGAAGCAAATTGAGACGTTACATGATCAGGAATTTATTATAAATGTGCCGATTGGAGGTGTTGCTGATGGCAGATAAATTAGAACAGGTAGCAATTCGTATGGTGGAACAGCCACCACTTTATAGTAATGAACCTATGAATAATCCAGATGTAGCAATTCGTGTTATGAATGAATTTCTTTCCCAGATGGATCGGGAACTCTTTTGTATTGTTAATTTACAGGCAGATTTAACACCGATCAATATGAATATCGTATCTGTAGGATCGCTGAATGAAGCATTAATTAATCCAAGAGAAATATTTAAGAGTGCAATTCTTTCGAATGCTCATTCAATGATGCTCATTCATAATCATCCGTCCGGAAATCTGACACCATCTACATCGGATATCCAGACTACAGCAAGAATGCAGGAATTAGGGGAATTGATGGGGATTTCATTGGTTGATCACATCATTACAGGACGGAATGGGAATTACTATTCCTTTCGAGATAAAGGAGAATTTCCAGATAGCAGGGTTCGTTTTTTCTACTCGTGTTGAAGATATTGATCTGACTAAAGGAATGGTGACTGAAGCCACCGCACCCTATGAAGAAGTAACAGATACAAAAGAAAAGGGTGACGTAAGAGATATTTCAACAGTGCAGACAGCAACAATTCCATTACCGGTTCAGGGAAAAGATATGGACAGCATTATGCAGTCACTGGAATCCGGTGTGGAAGAACTTTTTACAAGTAACCGCTATCAGGAATTTCTTAAAACCATGGCAAAGTTTCACAATTATTCCTTTAATAATACAATGCTGATCGCCATGCAGCGACCGGATGCCACACTTGTTACCAGCTACAAAAACTGGCAGTCCATGGGTAGACAGGTCATGAAAGGCGAAAAAGGAATTACAATCATTGCACCGGCACCATATAAGAAAATGAAGGAAAAAGAGGTTCTGGATGAAAATCAGCGACCGATCATGGGAACCGATGGAAAACCTAAGACTGAACAGGTGGAAGTTACAGTTCCGCATTTTAAAGCAGTTACCGTCTTTGATATTGCTCAGACATCCGGGGAACCAATCCAGACACTGGCACCAGAATTACTGACTGCAGCTGTACAGGATTTTTGATTCTTTCATGCAGGCTATTCAGAAAATATCCCCAGTGCCGATACGATTCGATGAGATCGATGGCAATGCCAATGGATATTATCACAATGCAGACAAGGAATCGTGATCAAAAAAGGGCTCAGTGAAAGTCAGACCTTAAAGACTACTATTCATGAAACAGCCCATGCTAAACTGCATGACAAGGAAATCATGGAAAGCCTGGGTGTAGAAAAAGACCGTCTGACAAAAGAGGTTGAAGCAGAATCCGTTGCTTACTGTGTGTGTTCTTCCTTTGGTTTGGATACATCGGATTACAGTTTTCCTTATATTGCAGGTTGGAGCAGCAGCCGGGAAATGAAGGAAATGAAAGCATCTATGGATGTGATCCGCAAGACAGCCGGTGAAATGATCGATCAGCTTACAGAAGAACTGGAAATCATTCTTGAAGAAAAACAAAAAACAGAATTACATGAAAAATACGGCATTCTGGTAGATGCACTGGAAGCAGCCGGATACCGCTATGATTATCGGGAAAGCAAACCGGGACATATTGTACTGGCACCGGATGGGACACATGAAATTGCTGGGTATTTGCAGTTTGAATCATGGGAAGATATCAAAGATTGGCTGGAAGATACGATTGCAGAAGGAACGGATATTTCGGAAAGAGTTGATCGGGCTTTGTATCCATTTAAGTTTGATTATACCCTAGAGGAAGAAATGTTCAGAGGGAATGGTGACCGCTATGCGATTTACCATGTGGATGAAGGCACACCGGGAAAACAACATTTATTTATGAATATGACAATGGTCAAAGAAGATGGCATTACAATCGATGCGGACAATTATAAATGTGTCTATTCTGGCAGATTACATGAAAATGAAAAGCTGGATGATTTGTACGCTATGTTCAACGATAATCCACCGGCAGATTATAAAGTACATTCTATGTCGGTCAGTGATGTTATCATTACAAACCGTGGTGGGGATATGCAGGCATATTACGTGGATCGATTTGGATTTGCAGAACTTCCAGACTTTGCAGCACAAAGAGAAAAATACTCGATATTGTCCCGGAAATAGAAAATGTGGATTATGAAAATGATCTTACATGTATCAGCTTTTATGCGGCTGAATGTGCTGAATTTCCTGTAATGGGTGAAGTACATTATGACCTGACATTACCAGAAGCCTTGGAAGCTTATGAGAAAATCCCATCAGAACGTATGCATGGACTGAAATGTGTTGGCTTTGATCTGAAAGACGGAAGTGATTAGGAAGGAATGCAGAGTCTGATGATTGAAGGAAAAATACAGAAAGAATTTTTTGAATTCGATTCCTGGATTTAGAGAAAATTCTTATGTGCAAAATGCAATCAGTCGTGTGGAAAAATACTTGGAAGAAAGACATCCAAATGTGGAAAATCCTCTGGAATCCAATAAGAAAGTGGATAACGAAAAAAATATAAGCGAAGAAAAAAACGAGAAGGAGCTGAATATACAGATGAAACCAATACCGAAAAAGAAAAGGGGGGAAATGAGCCTATGAGAAATGTAAACCTGGAAGAAAACGAACTGACTATTACTGCTATCTTCCAGCAGCACACAAAGGAAGAAACAATCCAAACACTGAAAGAAGCTTTGGAAGTTTTGGAACAGGAAGAAAGTGATTCTGAGAATGATGAAATAATTGAGATCATCAATTCTACAGTTGGAAAATTACAGCAGATCGAAGACAAATACTACTATTCTCTGGATCTGAATTATTATCTGAATAACTTGGAGGACGATGCCTATGAAGCTTAATCAATTTGCAGTCTACCGAGTAGATCAGCAGACAGCAGGAAAAGCACTGTGGCATCTGCCATATCAAGAGGCAAGACAGCAGAATGTGTCGATTACTGTCGAAAATTACCGATTAGTCGCGATTCATGAAATGCAGGAAAATGAAAAAGTCGCTGACATCTGGAAACGGACGAAAAATCAATGCGAAGTCAGTGACGTGCTCGTATTGAACAAGGGTGGAGAAATCAGCTGCTACTATGTAGATGAGAACTATCCACAGTATCTGGCCGGATTTATTCGTATCAACACATCCGGTGCACTAATCACTATAGAAACTGAGAATTATCAGATTGATGGGAAAAAGGGGAACTGGATTGCAACAGACACCATCATTATTGATGGAAAACAGTTTTATTTGATGGAACATCAGGTATACCGAGATCAGGCCCAGGGTGTTATCCTGGATGCCTATGGAAAAATGGTTGTCGAAGAATGTAAGAAATTCGATGAAAAGACAAAACAAAAGATTCATGATTACATCCAACAGCAGGTACCGCTAAATCCGGTCGAACAGCTAAAACAAGATGGTAAAATCCGTCTGGAACATTACCAGAAATTCTACCAGAACGGCACTTATGAACGAAGCAGAGAATCTGGTACCGAAGCCAATTATGATATGGTGGACGGTCTGGTGAATAATCAGAAGAAGAATCAGGAAAAGACCTCTGATGCTAGCAGCAACAATCAGACCTCCCGAAATCAACAGGATGGAAAATCTAAGAAACGAAGATCTGTAATCAAACGACTGCATCAGAAACAGATTGCCATTGCTCGCCGGTCCGGAAAGCCGATACCAAAGTACCTGGATCAGGAAATGGAAAGAAAGCGTGGATAGAATATGCGAAGGTTAAAGTGTGAAAAAGAAACGATTATTCTGATTAATGAAGATGATGGATTCTATGATGTGTATACCTTCAATCAGAACTTGCCGAAACGGTTAAGAGGCTTTGCAGCGAAGTATCCGGATGATTGCTGGTTGAAAGGATCTTCGGAGGATGGTAGTGAAACGTATATGATTAAAAAAGCGCGGTTATCATTGAATTTAAGACCACCCTATTCCAAGGATAGAATATCTGAAAAATCCCCAGAACTGTCTTATTTATATAAAAGCAATGATACTCGAAAGAACATCGGCCGGTCTTTGTAGTAGCCTGATTTTAAGCGAAAAGCTGTACCCGCACCTGTTGGAGATTGACCGGGCGGAGCAGGAACGGATGGACGCCATGCTGCCCCGCATGATGGAGGTAGCGGGCGTCACCGAGGAACTGAAAGCCTGTGACCCTATGCGCTGGGTGGGGCTGATGAACACGCTGAAAGCGCAGGCAGAGGAAATTATTCAAGATGAACTGATTTACAAATAGTTTTTAGGCACAAGAAAGGCCGGGATTTTGCTATCAAGCGGAAAATCCCGGCTTTGCTCTTATCGGTTTTCCAAATTCTTTGACCGCCGGTATTCCAGCGGCGATAGTCCAAACTGCTTTTTGAACACGGCTGCAAATTTGCTTTGATTCATATAGCCAACCAACTCTGCTATTTCTGCAACGGACAATCTTGTAGAAGTCAGTAACTCTGCAGCTTTTTTCATTCGGACTTCCCGTAGATAGATGGAAATATTTTGACCAAAAACGCCACGAAAATAGTTTTTTAAGCTGGTTTCGCTGACAGAAAACTGAGCTGCCAATTCCCATGCAGGATGATGTTGCCGCAAATCGGAAGTGATAATTTTTTCAACACGTTTTGCTATATCTACCTGTGTTTCAGTAAAAAATGTGCAGGCTTGCGATGGGGGGATATTGTTAAGATTTTGTAGTAATGAAAATAGAGCCAGAACATAGATCTTCATTTGAGAAATCGAAAACGGAGGCACAATATCAAAAAGTTCCCAGAGCTTAATCAATATTTCTTCAACTTCAGGAGTAACTGCTGAGATATAAGTGTTATCGTTTGGGCAAAAAAGTTCAATGATTTTAGGGATGTCTATGCCAAACTCTTTTTGCATCCATGTACTCTCTGTTGCCAGTGTATTAGTATCAACAAAAAGCTCCATTCCCTCATAGATACGGCGAGGATAGACATATTGCTTTTGGGCAAAACACTCCGTGAGAGAAATATCTCCATCTTTCACATATACAAAGTTTCCGTTATTCAAGATAATCTCGCAACGACCAGTCACGCAATAGTTTAGGAGCAAAGGCCCTTTTTTAATGAAACTATCTTCACCCAAATTTGGAGCTGCCCACGTCGGAGAATTTATAAAAATATACGCAATAGTAAGTCCGGGGAAAAGTTGAAAAAACGTCATAGACCCTTTTCCTTCCTTAGTTTTCATAAGTAGTTCTGCGTTGAACTCGCTACGTTTTATTGAAACGCCGGGAATTTCAATACATTTTCTAATAATATCATCAATCTTCATTTTTAACTCCTGTCGATTTGCCTGGCTCATTGCCCTTGATTTTAATCATATTATAGAATTGTAAGCGAAGTCAGTCAATAAAAAAACTCGTTGCTGTTTGGAGCCAAAAAGATGATTGGTTGTAGAGAGCTACTGCTAACTATGGTATCTTATAGAGAGGTTAGAAAACGCTAACCAGCAAATGAATGGAGGTATTCGTTATGAGTAACAAGTTACAAGCAAAAGACCTGATTAACCTCGGTCTGTTCACCGTTCTCTACTTTGTGATTGGCTGCTGTGTCGCCATTCCCGTCGGCTTTGTACCTATCTTTTTGCCGATCCTCGGAGCATTGTGGTCTTTGATTACCGGCATCCCGTTCATGCTGTTCCTGACCAGAGTTAAAAAATTCGGCATGGTTACAATTATGGGAATTTTAAGCGGCCTGCTGATGGGGCTGACTGGCATGGGATTTTGGGGCGTACCGATGGGCGTGATTTTTGGGCTGCTGGGAGATCTGATCTTGAAATCCGGCGGTTATAAAAGCGCCAAGAAGAGCCTGATCGGGTATGCGGTGTTCAGCCTTTGGATGGTTGGTACATATATCCCCATGTATTTCATGGTTGAGGATTCCTGGGCCAGTTTTGCGGCCAGCTTTGGTGAGGAATACGCTGACAGGGTAATGGCTGTTATGCCTATGTGGAGCATTATTCTGGTAATCGCCGGAATCTTCATTTTTGCGATCCTGGGCGGACTTTTAGGTAAGGCGCTTCTGAAAAAGCATTTTGCTAAAGCGGGCATTGCGTGATGAACGGGCTATCATTTTCAGCAACAACCGAAAAAAGAAAAGGAATCCTGCTTGATCCCCGGACAAAGCTCATTCTGCTGCTGACGATTACAACACTGATGTTCAGTACCAGTAACGAAGGAATTATGAACATCGTCAAGCCGTGTCTAAGCCTTGTCCCCTTTGCTCTGATTTTGTCGGAACGCCGTTTCAAAACAGCAGGAAAATATCTGGTGCTATATGCGGTTTGCTTTATACTGGAACGGATTGCCCTTACGAGTTTGAGCGGATTACTCTCGTTCATCGTGCTGGCAGTGACATCTATCATGACGCGGTTTGCGCCCGGCATTATGACAGGTGCCTATCTGATCTCATCCACTTCGGTCAGTGAGTTTATCGGCGCAATGGAGCGTATGCACATCACGGAAAAAATCGTGATTCCAATGTCTGTCATTTTTCGCTTTTTCCCAACCATCAGCGAAGAATATCAGGCAATCCGGGACGCAATGAAAATGCGGAACATCCATTTTGGCGGAAAAAATCCTTTTCTGATGATAGAATACAGGCTTGTTCCATTGATGGTATCCGTTGTGAAGATTGGCGATGAACTATCTGCTGCTGCGTTGACCCGGGGGCTGGGTGCCCCCGTTAGACGCACAAATGTATGTCAGATCGGTTTCATTTCAAGATGTGGTTGCAATCTTGTTCTGTATCATCTGTTTTGTTTATTTTTATTGCAGCAGCAAATTGCTTTTTGAGGAGGTGAGCCTGTGATACGGATCGACCATGTGACCTTCTCTTATGGAGAAGAAAATGAGAGTGCCAGTGGGGTTCAGGATATAAACCTGAACATAGAAGATGGCCAATTTATCGTGCTTTGTGGCGAAAGCGGCTGCGGGAAAACGACAATTACCCGACTAATTAACGGCCTAATTCCGCACTACTATGAAGGAAAAATGAATGGAGAAGTGTGGGTAAATGGGGCAAAGGTTTCGGAACAGCCCCTTTATGATACCGCGAAAACGGTTGGCAGCGTGTTTCAAAACCCCCGCTCACAATTTTTCAATGTGGACACAACCAGCGAAATCACATTCGGGTGTGAAAATCTCGGCCAGCCGGAGCAAAGTATTCGGGAACGATTAGATAAGACCATCCGGGATTTCCGCCTGGAGAAATTGATGGGACGCAATATCTTTCATCTCTCCGGCGGGGAAAAGCAAAAAATTGCCTGTGCCGGGGTATCCATCATGGAGCCGGATGTGCTGGTTATGGATGAGCCGTCATCCAACCTGGATGCTTCCTCTATCCTGGATCTGAGAGCAATACTTGCGTTTTGGAAGTCGCAGGGGAAAACAATTATAGTGTCAGAGCATCGGCTCTACTATCTGCGCGGTCTTGCGGATCGTTTTATCTATATTACCGGCGGAAAGGTGGAAAAAGATTACTCCGCAGCGGAGTTTGAGCGCCTGACGGAGCAACAGAGAGCCAAGTTGGGGCTGCGTACCTTTATTCTTGAAGATTTGTTGCCGCCGAAAGCATTGCCCCAGGCCGGTCAGCAAATGGAACTTCACAATTTCTGCTTTGCCTACAAAAACGAACCGGAAACGCTGCACATCCGGGAAAGTAAAATCCCCGCAAATCGTATTGTCGGGATCATCGGGAATAATGGAGCTGGAAAGTCCACCTTCTCCCGGTGTTTCTGCGGCCTTGAAAAGCGCTGCGGTGAGGTGATCTGGAACGGCAGAACTTATCGGCCTAAAGACAGACTAAATACCTGCTACATGGTGATGCAGGAAGTCAATCACCAGCTTTTCACGGAAACTGTGCTGGATGAAGTCCTGATCAGTATGGAGGAGGAAAATCAGGAGTGGGCTGAGGAAATCCTTGCCGAGTTAGATTTAATCGGCTTCAAAGACAGACACCCTATGTCCCTTTCCGGCGGCCAAAAGCAGCGGGTAGCAATTGCCTCGGCAATCGCATCCAAGCGTTCTATCTTAATTTTTTGACGAACCGACCAGCGGTCTTGATTACAAACACATGAAAGAGGTTGCCAATGTCTTGAAACAAGTCAGGGATGCAGGCATTACCTTGTATGTCATTACCCATGATCTTGAGCTGCTTTTAGATTGTTGTACGGATATTGTCCATTTTGAGGACGGTTCCATCATCGACAAATTTCAAATGGATGAGGCCGGTCTTGAAAAAATCCGAAACTATTTTATAAAGGGGGTGCCTACAAAATGAAGGAAGAAAAGAAAGAGTCGCCCATAGGCGTCTTATGGGGATGGGGCAAGCCCTATCACGGGAAATTCATCGGCAGTATTATCCTTGCGGTATTAGGCGTGGCCTGCCAGATGGTGCCCTATTTCTGCGTGGCGCATATTGTCACACTGATGCTGTCGGGAGAGCAGGATTTTTCCAGTTATATGACGGCCTGTATCGTTGCATTGTGCGGTTATTTGGGAAAGGTTGTTTTCGCCAATCTTTCAACAGTCATTTCCCACACGGCGACCTATTACACGCTGCGCGATCTGCGAGAGAATATCACCGCGAAGCTGGCCCGCGTCCCGATGGGGACGATTTTAGATACTCCGTCCGGCCAGTACAAAACGACGATTGTTGACCGGGTGGAGGGAATGGAGCCGACCTTTGCACACCTGATCCCGGAAATGACCGCAAATGTGCTGGTTCCCATTGTGATTGTCGTGTACCTGCTTATTCTGGACTGGCGTATGGCGCTCTTGTCCCTTGTCACTCTCGTGGTGGGCCTTGTGGTTATGTCCGCCGGTATGAAAAACTATCCCGTCAAGTGGGAGGGTGCTGTCAAGGCAGGCAAGCAGATGACAGACGCCATCGTGGAATATATCGGAGGCATTGAGGTGGTGAAAGCGTTCAGCCAATCCGCCGGTTCCTACAAAAAATATTCTGACGCGGTGAATTATAACGCCAACTACTATGTGGACTGGATGCGGGAAAACCAGAAAACCATGAGCGCCTACAACGCCATCCTGCCCTCAGTGCTGATTTGCGTGCTGCCCTGCGGTTTTGCATTCTGGCTCTCCGGCAGTCTGGAGCTTTCCACCTTCCTGTCCATTGTGATTTTCTCTCTGGGCCTTGTTGGGCCAATTATTGCGGCCTTTACCTTTACGGACGATTTGGCTGTACTGGGGACAAATGTGGAAGAAATCAGCCAGCTTCTGAACGCCGAAGAACTGAACCATAAAGAAACGCCGATCAAGCTGGAAGATACCGGCATTTCTCTTAGGTCTGTGTCGTTTTCCTATGACGGGACAACAGAGGTTTTGCATGATGTGAATCTCGCCATCCACCCCGGAACCATGACCGCCCTTGTAGGGCCGTCCGGCTCCGGCAAGTCCACGGTGGCGAAGCTGATTGCCGGGTATTGGGATGTTACATCCGGTAGCATTACCCTCGGCGGCCATGAGCTGAAGGATATGCCGCTGTCTGAAATTGCAGACCAGATTTCCTATGTATCTCAGGACAACTACCTGTTTAACCGCAGTATCCGGGAGAATATCCGCATGGGAAGACCCAGTGCCACGGATGCAGAGGTGGAGCAGGCAGCCAAACAAAGCGGCTGCGACGCCTTTATCCGCAAGCTGGATAATGGCTATGATACGGTTGTCGGCAGCGCCGGTTCCCATCTTTCCGGCGGTGAACGCCAGCGGATTGCCATCGCCCGCGCCATGCTGAAAAATGCGCCGGTTGTCATTTTGGACGAGGCAACTGCCTATATCGACCCAGAGAATGAGGCGCTGGTGCAGAAAGCCATTTCCACTTTAACTGTCGGCAAGACCCTGATTGTGATCGCACACCGGCTGTCTACCATTGTTGGCGCAGATAACATCGTTGTGGTGAAGGATGGAACCATCCACGCACAGGGTACGCATGAGAAGCTGCTGGAAACCTGCCCCCTCTACCGGGATATGTGGCAGGCGCACATCGGCGCGAAAGACCAGATGTAAGGGGGTGTTGTCAGATGTATGGAACATTGAAAAAAATCTTTGCTTTTGCAGGCAGCAAAAAGGGGCTTCTAAAAAAATCCCTGTTATTCTCATTCCTGTCCGGGCTGTTTTCAGCCATGCAGTTTGCCGCCCTCTTTGTAGTGATCGGCGCGTTAGTATCTGACAACCGGGACGGAAAGTTTATCTGCATTTCGCTGGGAATTATGGCCGTTTCCCTCATTGGGCGTATCATCACGACCTATTTTTCCACGATGGAGCAGACGGAAACCGGCTATTGCATGGTGGCGGAAAAGCGTATCCACATCGGAGATCGGCTGCGCTACATCCCGATGGGCTACTTCAACAAGAATAGTATCGGGAATATTACCGCCATTGTCACAACAACTTTGGGTGATGTAGAGAACTCAGCAGCCCGTGTCCTGGTGTCAGTGCTGGGCGGTTTTTTCAACTCGGTTGCCCTCGTCATCGTCCTGTTGGTATTTGACTGGCGGATCGGTCTTGTGGCCGCTGCCGGTGTCCTGATTTACCTTGCGGCGGCGGAACTGGCGCTTCGCAAATCTGCCGCGCTCAGCGGGGTACGCCAGCACACACAGGAGTCCCTTGTGGAGTCTGTGTTGGAGTACATTCAGGGGATGGGGATTGTCAAAGCATTTGGACTGGAACAGGACAGCACGCAGTCTATCGGCAGTGCAATTAAGGCGAGCTGCCGGGATAACCTGAAATTGACAAAGGCCAGCGTTCCCTATGACGCCATCAAACAGGCCGTTGTCCGGGTGTTCAGCGTCCTGTTGCTTTTGGCCTCGGTCTGGTTCTGGCTGGACGGCTCCCTGCCGCTGGCCTACGGTCTGATTTTGGTGATTGCTTCTTTCATGGTGTTCAACGATTTGGAGAACGCCGGGAATATGGCCTCTCTGCTGCAAATGCTGGCGGCCTCGATGGATACGGCAAACTCCATTGATGACACGCCGGTGATGGACGAGAAAGGCGCTGACATTACGCCGAAGTCCAGCGAGATCGTGTTTAACAAGGTGGATTTTTCCTACGCAGACCGTAAGATATTAGATCAGGTCAGCTTTACCATTCCCGAAAAAACGACTACGGCCATTGTCGGCCCTTCCGGGGCAGGAAAGACAACGATGTGCAACCTGATTGCCCGTTTTTGGGATGTGAATGCCGGGAAGATTACCATAGGCGGTACGGATGTACGAGATTTCAAGCTGGACAGCCTGATGAAGAATATCTCGATGGTGTTCCAGAGCGTATACCTCTTTGCAGATACGATTGAGAACAATATCAAGTTTGGCTGCCCGGATGCTACCCATGAACAAGTGGTTGAAGCGGCGAAAAAGGCTTGCTGCCATAACTTTATTTCTGCCCTGCCGGATGGCTATGACACCGTGATTGGCGAGGGAGGCGGTACTTTGTCCGGCGGCGAGAAACAGCGGATTTCCATCGCCCGCGCCATGCTGAAGGACGCACCTATCATCATTTTGGACGAGGCAACAAGCAGCGTTGACCCGGAGAATGAGGATGAATTGCAGCGGGCTATCGAGGCATTGACCCATGACAAGACCATCATCATGATTGCCCACCGTCTGAAAACCGTCCGCAACGCCGATCAGATCCTTGTACTGGACAACGCTCATATCGTCCAGCGCGGCACTCATGCGGAGCTGATCCAGCAAAAGGGCCTGTATGCCGATTTTGTATCGGCCAGACAGGAGGCCATCGGCTGGAAGCTGGCTCAGTAAAGGAGGACTTATGAACCTTTATGCATCTGGAGAAGATTTTTTCAGAAGCAATTTTGGTTCTCTATAAAAAATTTTGGAAGCGTCCGCTCGGTAGACATCGCTCGACATATGGAAGTATCAAAGCCCAGCGTATGCCATGCGGTTAATATTTTAAAAGAAGGGTTTTTAACTATAGATGAGAATCACTTTTTGTACTTGACGAGTCAAGGGAAAGTGGTAGCTGAAAAAATTTATGAGCGACACCGCTTTTTTACGGAAGAACTAATAGAAGCTGGCGTGGATCCACGACAGGCAGAAACAGATGCCTGTAAAATGGAACACGTAATTAGCGATCAGAGTTTCCCAAAATTGAAAGAACAGAAAGAAAAAAATAGATTATTACTGAATTTGTTTACGGCCTATGTCGTAAAGTCCGTAGAAGGGAAAAGGACGACTGAAATTCAAAACGCAATATCCAGACTGGTAAAAGGCAAGACGGTTCTTATTATCGTTACGAATGTTTATACAAAAAGAAAGAACATGAATGCATGAACAGAAGGAAACGGAGAAGCCGCATTCTGAATATGTGCAAAGGAAAGCTTTGTGCCAGCTGATTTGTAAAAAACTTGAGGATATAGGAACAATCACTGTAAAATAGTATCAGGAAGTATTAAAAAATATCCTTTATTAAGTGAGCTGTATACATTAACCAAAGATTTTTTGTAACGTTATATTCTCAAAAAAATGCTGCAAAATTAGACGAATGGATCAATACAGCACAAAAATATGATATTCCTGAATTTCAAACATTTATAAACGGTGTAAAAAAGGACTTAACTGCTGTAAAAAACGGAATCATATATTCGTATAATAACGGCTTGCAGAAGGTAGTGTAAATAAAATCAAAGTTATAAAACGAATAATGTATGGCAGAAACAGTTTTGAATTATTGAAAGCGGAAGTGTTATGCAGAAGTGTTGGTATTCATTGGAATAATAATGGGGTATTTTAATCATCCATTATGGGAGCTTATATTTTCTATATTTGGAAATTTAGCGGTATTTATTTGTTTTGTGATAGTGGTTCTATATAAGAAGAAACGTTGACTCATCTTATAGAATACGAAAGGTGTTTTTGATGAATAGATATCGTAAATCTTTGAATGATCCAAATACAAAATATAGAAAAAGTGCGATTGACGCCAACAATATCTTGTGTTAATATGATTGTGAGATTTGTATTTGTATCTGTAAACACAGATAAGAAACGCTGGTTCCGGATCTGACCGGAAGTAAAACATTAAGGAGCCAAAAGCCTCCTGCCTTTGTAATAAATAAGGTCATTTAGAATGAAAATTTCTAAATGGCCTTTTTTTGTTGCAAAAATATGGCAGACAACAAGTACAGATCAGCAAATAAGGAAAGGAGGATCACAAAAAAACACAAGGAAACTCAGAATGCAAGGAGGGTGTTATGAAACGAAAAAAGATGGAAAAGGAGGTCGTGCACCTTCTTGAATGGATTATCGAATATCCAGGAGTATGGCAGATTGTATGTAATCCAGATGGAAAGGAAACTTCGCCTGAATCCTTTAAGATGGCATATGATATGCTGGTCAAAAAATCTCTGTTTTATCTGATACCGGTATTGTTTGCAACACATCCGGGAGAAGAATCACTGGAGATGGCGAAAAATTTATGTACGGCTGACTCTGCTGCCCGCGAGATCCGAAAAAATGGTATGGGAGCATTAGTCAAATGTATGCGGGAACATCTGGAATGAAACTGGAAAACTTTATAAGGTTATGGGAGGACAATTATGAACAAATCAATCATGATGGGACGAGTAGTAAATGAGCCTGATTTACGCTACACACAGACAGAGAATGGAGAACTTGCCATCGCAAACTTTCGCTTGGCGGTAAACCGGAAATTTGTACGAAGAGGAGATCCGGAAGCAGATTTCTTCAGCTGTACGGCTTTTGGCAGAAAAGCAGAGTTCGCGGAAAAATATTTGTTTAAGGGTATCAAGATTCTGGTAGAAGGTCGTATGCAGAATGACAACTACAAGAATCGGGCTGGTGAAAATGTCTACGGCATGCGGCTTATGATAGAAGAGATTTCTTTTGCAGAAAGTAAGAAAGCTTTAGAATCTGGAAATGACGAGCGGGAAGAACCGGAAAGAGAAACGAGGGCATCTTCTAATCGAAACCGTTCTGACCGTGCGGAAAACCAGCGTTCAGCTTCCAGAAGCACCAGAAGTGAAAGAGCAGCAGAAATGGATGACCGTGACTATGACAGGGAACGTGAAGGTGGAAGATACAGAAGCAATACCAGGACAGATGCATCGGATGACAGACGGAGATCAAATTCTGGCGGGACAAGATCCAGAGGAACTTCGGCAAGAAGCCGGGAGCGTAGTCAGGATATTGATGACCGGTACATGGAAACAGATGATGAAAAACTGGATTTTGACTGAGCAAATCATAGGAGGAAATGCTTATGATGGAGAAAATGAACAAATGGTTGTCTGCACATAAACAGCTGTGCGTGATAACTGGAATTTTTGGTCTGTTAGTATCACCATTTTTATGGCCGGTATTTCTGGCAGTGATCATACAGTCCCTTTCACTGGTCATTCCGGTTGCAGCAGGACTGTTTTTCTATGAAAAATTTATTATGAAAAAGGACAAGGAGGAAACGAATGAGAATGATGATGACAACAAACAGCAAAAGAACCATGCAGATGCCCGTAAAGTACATGCAGATGCTGAAAAGACCGAGGATTTACCGAAAAATCATGAGAAGGGATCGGAAACGGTAAATTTCGATAATCAGGAGAAGCAGGCAAGATGCAGGGCACAGGTTGCCATATGGTACGAAAATGAAGGCTTTGAGCGGATCCAGGCGATTAGGAAAACTCTGGAATCTGAAAATCGAAACTGTTTTTCAGTAAACAGGGAAGGAATCTGCAGTATTTCCATTGGAAAAAGGAAATATCGAAGGGTTGGAATTTTAAAAGGATATCCTTTTGGACAGACAGAGGTGATCCGGGAAAAACTAAAGAAGGATGGTTTCATCACCAGTATGGGATGCAATAATTATCTCTGGATCTCATGGTAGAGAGGAGCTGGAACATGAGCATTTGCTGTAAAGCCATCCGGCAGATCTATTATAATGCAGGAAGTGGATATACTGTAGTTTCCTACATGACCAATGAAGATTTACCGGAGGAAGTAAAAAACAAAAGAATGGAAATTATGGAATATTTCAGGCATTTGGAACCGAACTTTCCGACAAACGAAGGCCTGGATGTGGAACTGACGGGAGACTGGAAACCCACAAAATATGGAATGCAGTATAGTGTGAGCAATTTTTCAGTAACCATGCCAACCACAAAAGAAGGTATTCGGACTTATTTGTCGTCATCCCTGATCAAAGGGATCGGACCGGCAATGGCAGCCCGCATCGTAGAAACGTTTGGGGAAGACACACTGAATGTTTTTAATGACAGCCCGGAGAAACTTCTTCAGGTAAAAGGAATTACGCAGAAACGCTTAGATGATATTCTGGAAGGATATCAAAAAAGCAGTTCCATCCGGGAACTGATGATGTATTTGTCCCCTTTTGGGGTGACTCCTGCAAAAGTTTCAAAATACAGGAGAAATTTGGCCCTGCTGCAGTTATGATCGTGAAGGAGGAGCCTTTCCGGCTCTGTGAGGTTCATGGATTTGGATTTCTGACTGTTGACCAGATTGCAGTAAAGGCAAACATTTCCGTGCAGATGATCCCCTTCGTATTAAGGCTGCTATTTTGCATATTATGTCAGAAGCAGAAGGCGAAGGACATTTGTATTTAAAAAGAGAGGACATTATAGAACGTGTCGAAAAACTTTTAAATCACACAAAGATGTTTCACCGGTCTCTGAACGGGCAATCCGGGATACAGGCAAT
>ENA-OQET01000607-OQET01000607.1-human-gut-metagenome-genome-assembly--contig:-NODE-607-length-18400-cov-3.821212_pt1 | contig 18400 bp, 20 predicted proteins | sample MGYA00242800_ERZ504645 | MGnify/ENA primary metagenome ERZ504645 (study PRJEB26092, sample SAMD00036308) | human gut metagenome | host: Homo sapiens | study: EMG produced TPA metagenomics assembly of... | reverse complement strand
AATTTGTTTCTTTAGTAGGTATCGATTTAGCTGGTAATGATACTGATGAAAAAATTCCTATGAGAGTTTTTCTTGAAGATATTGACTCTTTCTATAATGGCTCTGCTGTTCAAACAGATGGTTCTTCTGTAGTATTAACAGGTATTGCTACATTAAATAATGCTAAAGTAGATATGCCAATTGATCCTACTGTTAATTGGTTTGTTGATTACAATATCGAAAGCTATGATGATGAACTCGGTAAACCAGTTGGTACTCTCCGTATTCCTGCAGCTCTTATTCATGATGGCAAAGCTGTAGACTCCCGTTCCATCTTAGCTAACACTTTAATTTATGTAAAAAAAGGTTTATTGACCTCTTTAAAAATAATGCTAAAATCTCCGGCTTAGAACATATCAATGGCGCAGATGTAAAAGATATCGTATTTACTTCCGCTACTGAACTTGAATTCTGGGTAAAAACTCCACTTAGTGAAGCAGATATCCCTGAAATGTCCGCATCTCAGGTTATGCAAGAACAATATTGGCAACGTACACGCGGTGCTGTTCGTACAGCTCTTGAACAGTGCATGTTAGCTCTTGAAGCTTATGGTCTTTCCCCTGAAATGGGTCATAAAGAAGTTGGTGGTATGAAAGGTCATATGGATACTGATGGTAATATGACTCATGTTTGCGAACAGGTAGAAATTGACTGGAAATTCGCTGATGCACTTCAAGCTGCTGATAATGAACTTGTTGTTCGTATCCTTGTAAAAGAAATCTTCCGTGAAAATGGTCTTGAAGTAAACTTCAAAGCAAAACCTATGATCGGTCTTGCTGGTAATGGTGAACATACTCATTTCGGTATTGGTGCTATCATGAATGATGGTTCTTTCGTAAACTTATTCGCACCAACTGATATGAAAAAAGACTTCATGAGTGCTGTAGGTTATGGTGCTATCATGGGCTTACTTAAAAACTATGAAGTTATCAACCCATTCGTATCCGCAACTAATGACTCCTTAAATCGTTTAAAACCAGGTTTTGAAGCGCCTGTATGTATTGTTACTTCCTTAGGTCATAAACCAGAAGTACCATCTCGTAACCGTACAATCTTAGCTGGTCTTATTCGTGATGTTAACAATCCAAAAGCTACTCGTTTTGAACTTCGCGCTTGTAATCCATATACAAACACTTATCTTGTACTTGCTGCTATTTATACATCTATTCTTGATGGTGTTAAATACGCTGTTACTAAAACTACTGCTGAATTACTTGCTGAAATCTCCAAAGATGTAGGTGATGATGCTGGTTACTTAGAAAAAGACCGTGCTTATCGTGCTGAAGATGATGTATTTGAAGATTATACTGAAGAAGAACGTCATCAACGTTTTGGTGTACATCCTGCAACAGTTTGGGAAAACTTCTCTAACTTGAAAAAATATCCTGAAAAACGTGCAGTTTTAACTGAAGGTAAAGCATTCAGCGATAAAATTATCGATGCATTTGTTGAAGGTGAATTAATTCGTTGGAAAACTGAACTTATCAGCCGTATTATTCCTGAAAATCGTATGCTTATCAGCAAATTTAAAGAAATTAAATCTGCATATGTAACTGATGAAGATTCTTACAACTGGAATAAACTCAACCGCATTCGTTATTATCTTGCTAAAGACAGCATCGATAATAAATCCTTATTCACTCAGTTAATCAATGCTTTAAATTCTGGAGATTTTGCTACAGCTTCTAGCTTACAGGTAGAAATGTATGATAAAATGGAAGAATTAAAAGAACTCTATGCAACTTATAGAAACAATATGATTTAATAAAATTCTCCAAGAAGGCTTCTATTTTTAGGAGCCTTCTTATTTATATTTTAGATTAGAATAATAAATTATTTTTATAACAAAGATATTGACAAAAATCTATTTTTTCTATATGATAATGATTAGCAATTATATAGAATAACTCATCAAGAGCAACTGAGGGACTGGCCCAATGACGTTGCGGCAACCATTGAGCATTTATCAAACGGTGCCAAATCCTTTAAGTTTTACTTAGAAGATGAGAGATTGGATATTAAACTTCTCTCGCGTTTAAGTTTAGAGAGATTTTTTTTATGTTATTTTTTAATTGTTAAGATATAAAAAAATATACTAGGAGGTTCCTAAATGTCCAACAGAGTATTATTTTACTTCTTGAATCTGTTACTGAAGGTCATCCTGATAAAGTAGCAGACCAAATTTCTGATAGCATTTTTAGATGCAATTTTAGCCAAAGATCCAAATGGTCGTGTAGCTTGTGAAACTTTCGCTATGACTGGTCAAATCCATGTAGCTGGTGAAATATCCACTGATTGCTATGTAGATATTCCATCTATCGTTCGTGAAACTATCCGCAATATCGGTTATACTCGTGCAAAATTCGGTTTAGACTGCGATACTTGTGGTATCTCTTTATCTATTGATGAACAGTCCCCTGATATTGCTATGGGTGTAGATAAATCTTTGGAAGCAAAAGAAGGCGAAGCTGACGAAACAGATCTCGGTGCTGGTGACCAAGGTATGATGTTCGGTTATGCTACAAATGAAACTCCTGAATATATGCCTCTTCCTATCGCTTTAGCTCATAAACTCGCTCGTCGTCTTACTGAAGTTAGAAAATCTGGTGAACTCTCTTATCTTCGTCCAGATGGTAAAACTCAAGTAACAGTTGTTTATGAAGATGGTAAACCTGTTGCTGTAGATACTATTGTTATCTCCACTCAACATGACCCAGATGTTACTTTAGAACAAATTAAACAAGACCTCATGGAAAAAGTAATTAAACCTGTTGTTCCTGCTGAACTTTTAACAGCTGAAACAAAATATTTCATCAATCCTACTGGTAAATTCGTTATCGGTGGTCCACAAGGTGATACTGGTCTTACTGGTCGCAAAATCATTGTTGATACTTATGGTGGTATGGCTCGTCATGGTGGCGGAGCTTTCTCTGGTAAAGATCCAACAAAAGTAGACCGTTCTGCAGCATATGCGGCTCGTTATGTAGCTAAAAATATCGTAGCTGCTGGTCTTGCTGATAAATGTGAAATCCAATTAGCATACGCTATTGGTGTTGCAAAACCTGTATCTATCAGCATCAATACTTTCGGCACTAATAAAGTAGCTGAAGACGTTATCACAAAACTTGTAAATGATAACTTTGACCTTCGTCCAGCAGGTATCATCAAAGAATTAGACTTACGTCGTCCAATTTATGCTCAAACAGCAGCTTATGGTCATTTCGGTCGTACAGATGTAGATCTTCCTTGGGAACATACTGATAAAGCTGAAACATTAAGAAAACAAGCTGGCTTATAATAATATTATATAAAAAACCTCTGATAAATAATTTATCAGAGGTTTTTCTTTATCTATGACGACCATGTCTAGGTGGTGGAGGTGGTGGATCTTGTCTTTTAGGTGCTGGCTTCCATCTGTCTTGATGAGGAGGTGGTGCTTTTTTCCAATCTGGTGCTTTATGCTGTGGTGGTGGAGGTGGTGCCATCCTATGTCTAGGTGGAGGTGGCGGAGCAGCCTCTGTTGTATTTGCACTTATGACATAACTAATAGGTGTTGCTAAGAAACATGCCATAGTTAAAATACCAATAGATTTTTTAATTCTGTTTTTTAACATTATAAAATCTCCTTTCAATTTATTTTGCCGAAAAAAATCGATAAAAACGAAAATGCTATCGATATTCCCAATATAATTAGCAATAATCTTCTTAATAATGGATTCATAAAAACTCTCCTTCACGCAAATTATTCTAATTATAAAATTCTGTAATACATATAAAATATCCTCTCTCATATTTTCTTATTTTCTAAAATTAAATAGATATATTATAATATAAACATATTACTTGATTAGGTACGTGATTATATGAAAAAACTTGCAGATATATATATTAATATTCCCGTTAAAAGTATTGCTAAGGCTTACACTTATATAATTCCTGAGAAATTTGATATTTTAAAAGAAGGTTGTCGTGTTTTAGTGCCTTTCGGCAATAGAATTATGGAAGGCTTTATTATTAAAATATATGCAAATAACGAACATAATATAGATATAACTAAATTAAAAGAAATCAAAGATATTATTGATACGGAAGCTTGGTTTACATCTCAAATGTATACTACCGCCAAATGGATGGCTGATTTTTATCTATGTTCTTTAGGCGAAACTATGCGGTTATTTATCCCCGGAAAAATAGTGTACAAATTCGCCCTATTTTTAATATCAACCAACAAGAATATGATTTATTCCCTAAAAATAAACTATCACCTATTGAAATATCTTTGCTTGAATATCTTTTTCTACAAAAAAATACTGATTTATTGACTTTACGACATAAATTCAGCACAATTGACAATTTATCTTCTTTACTAGATAAACTCATCGCCAAAAAACTAATTATCCGAAATTATACTTATAAAACAAAAGCTAATAAAATTTATATCACTTATGCTTCTTTAAATGTAACAGTTAATGATGATATTTTAGCAACTTTAAAAAATAAACCAGCTCAAAAAAATGCTCTATTATATTTAGCTAAAATAAAAGAAGCTTCTACTAAAGATTTAGCAAATGAGAAAATCTCTCTACCTACGTTAAAAGCACTTGCTGATTTAGACTATATAAAATTAGAAAAGAAACAAATCTTGCGAGATAGTTATCACCAAATAACTACTAAACAAAATACAAATAAAAAGCTGACATCAGACCAAATGACAGCCTTAAAAAATATAGAAATAGCTCAACATCAAGGCAAGCAAAAATTTTTACTATATGGCGTTACAGGTAGTGGCAAAACTCAAATCTATATAGAAATGGCTTTAAAAACACGTGCTTTAGGTAAACAAATCCTTATATTAGTTCCCGAAATCGTCCTTACAGGGCAATTAGTAACTTCCTTTAAAGAATATTTTGCTGATGATGTTGCTGTTATTCATAGTAGATTATCTGTTGGAGAAAGAAATGATACATTTTGGCGAATTCGCACGAAACAAGTAGGTATCATCATTGGAGCTCGTTCAGCATTATTTGCTCCATTTGAAGATTTAGGCTTAATTGTAATGGACGAAGAACATGATCCTTCATATAAGCAAGATGAATCACCTCGATACCACAGTCATGATATCATTGAAAAAATGGCTGAAATTTATCATGCTACTTTAATCATGGGTAGTGCTACACCTTCTTTAGAGAGTTATTACAAAGCGCAAATAGGCGAATATGTTTTATTAAAAATGCCTAATCGAATAGATAACCTCCCCTTACCATATATTGAAGGAGTGGACATGCGTGAAGAACTACGCATGGGCAATCGAAAAATTATTTCTTTAAAACTAAAAGAATTAATTGCAGATACTCTAGCTAAAAAAGAACAAATTATCATCATGTTAAATCGCAGAGGTTTTTCTACTTTTGTAATGTGCAGAGCTTGCGGTCATGTTATCAAATGCAAATACTGTGGTTTACCTCTTGTTTATCATCGTCGTGGCATCTTACAATGCCATCATTGCGATATCACAGAAACTGTTCCTACTATTTGCCCAAAATGTAATAGTAAATATATTAAATTTTTCGGCTCAGGAACAGAAAAACTTGAAGAAGAATTATCCACTTTATTTCCTCAAGCTAGAATAATTCGCTTAGATAGAGATACTACTGGCAAAAAAATTCGCTCATTTAGATATCTTAAAGCAATTTAAAGCTGGTCTATATGATATTTTATTAGGTACACAAATGGTCGCTAAAGGTCATGATATACCTACTGTAACAGCTGTTGGCATCATAAGTGCAGACTCTAGCCTAAATTTACCAGATTTTAGAGCAGGGGAACGTTGTTTCGGTTTAATAACTCAAACTGCTGGTCGTGCTGGTAGAAAAAATAAACGTGGACAAGTAATCGTACAAACGTATAATTTAGAACATTATGCTGTACAATGCGGTATTCAACAAGATTATAATCATTTTTATAATGAAGAAATTTTATTGCGTAAAGCTATGTATTATCCGCCTTTCTGTCAACTCATAAAATTAATAATTCAAGACGAAAATGAAGAAAATGCTTTAACTAAAGCACAAAATTTAAAAAAACTCATCAAAGATAAATTCCAAGATAATAAAAATATTATTGTCATGGGCCCTGCTCCATCTTTAATCGCAAATTTCAAAGGAATGTATCGCTTTAATTTACTATTAAAAACAAATGATTTAGATACCTTACGAAATTATTTGCGTGAATGTAAAGTAGATATTGATAAAAATATAACAGTGGATATTAACCCTATTAATACAAATTAAATTCAATATAAAACAAAAACCCCAATAACTAGAATGTACTAATTATTGGGGTTAGATTTTTTAATTAATATTTATATTATTTTACAATCAAAACTGGGCATTTGGCATGTTCTAACACATATTTACTTACGCTACCAAGCAATACACCTCGTACAAGACCTAAACCTCTACTACCCATAACAATTAAATCTGCAGAAATTTCTTTTTCATAATCTCTAATTGCTTCAGCTGGGTCTCCAGTTCTATATGCACAAACAATTTTCATTCCTTCTGGGAACAATTCTTTTGCTGCATTTAAAATACGTTGACCTGCTTTTTCAATTTCAATCAATACGTTACCAGATAAATAAGCATTAATTGCTAACTTATTAATATCTGCTACATATAAAATATGAACTTCTGCTTCATTAAAGCGATTAATTTTTATAGCCTGTTGCATAGCACGTTCAGCAATTTCAGAGCTATCGATTGGAACTAAAATACGTTTTACGTTATCCATAACCAAACCCTCCTTGGTGCCTTGATTATAATATATTTTCAAGTTATTTTATATTAGTTATATTCTATATATATAGCTAAAAATCCTGCTTTTTTGAATAAATTTTGCAAATATTTTTATAAAATTTATTTACGATAAACTTGTAACTTGCTTAATAAAAGTAAGCGATTTAAAAGGCTTACCAATTAAGGATTGTATATAATCTAATAGAATTTTTTCAGCATTTATTAAATCAATACCTTTTACTTGAAATTTAGGTGGATTGTCCCAATCTAAATGTAAAAGATGTTCTATAAATAATCTTACAGAAGCTGGATAATTTATCTGCTTTCCTTGACTACAAGATGTGCAGATTGCTCCACCTTGCATGGCATCAAAATGACAATCGCCTTCGATTTTACTTCCACATAATGCACATTGACTATAATGAAGTTGACAGCCAGTATATTCAAAAATCTGATAAGCACTAGCCAAAGCACAAATACGAGGATTAAATTTTGTTAGACAAGGCAAAATCTTTAATAATTTTTCATAAATCTCTGCTTGTGGTTCATCTTCACTGCATAATTCTTTAGCTAATTCTGCAATAAAGAAGCATATGCCATTGCCGTCAAATCCTCATATAAATCAGAAAAAAATCCTTTATGTTCACATTGGCGAACTGTATCCATCTTTTCACCTTTAGATAATTGAATATCTAACCATGAAAAAGGCTGCATAGATGCTGCTAATGGACTTTTAGGACGTCGACAACCATATGCTGCTGCTGTTATTTTTCCCATAAGTAGGTGATAAAAGGGTAACGATTTTATCTGCGTTACCCCAATTTTTTACACCTAAAACTAATACTTCTGTTGTATAAATAGCCATATTAGTTTATTTTCCCTTTTAATATTTTACTTATTTTCAACAGAATCCATATTTTTTTCTTGTTGAGCTTTTTCCATTTTTTCCTTAACTTCTTGTATTTTTGCTAAATCTGCTTTTACATCAGCACCTGGCATTACACCACCAGCTGTCAATATATATTGAAAAGCATCTTCTACAGAGATATCCACATAAATTATATCTTTTTTAGGTACAAATACATTAAATCCAGAAGTCATATTCAAACTCCATGGTAAAAATACAGATTCATATTCTTCATCTTTACTTAAATATGGAGCAAGTAATGATGATGGTTTTGGCATTAAAAATCCAATAGTTTTTACATTTGGATGTGGATAAGGAATTAAAACGACTTGACTAAACATCGTTTTTGATTCAAATAACATTGTAGAAACACGCTTAACACTATTGTAAATAAATTTTACAACTGGAATTTTATCCACTACTGTTTCAAAATAGCTGATAATTCGCTGAGAAGCCCATGTCCAAGTTGATGTTATCCAGCCAGCAACTAAAATAACGATAATTAATAAGGCTACACCTGCACCTGGAAATTTAAGTGGTATATAACTTTCTACAATACCTTCTACTAAAGCAAATACTGTAGCAATTACAAAATAAGTTATAACAATTGGTACTAATACTATAAGCCCATTAATAAAATAATGTGATAATCTATTCATCATGTTAAGCACGTCTTCCTTTATCAATCTCTAAAACCTAATTCACGAAGTACATTACTGCGGTCGCGCCAATCTTTCTTGACTTTTACCCACAAATCTAAATAAGTTTTAGAGCCAAGCATTGTCTCGATATCTTTGCGAGCTAATGCCCCTATTTCTTTTAATAATGCACCACGTTTACCAATGACAATTCCCTTTTGTGATTCACGTTCAACATAGATAGTTGCACGAATATAAACTTTATCATTAGCACGGGATTTCATTTCCTCAATATCTACAGCTATAGCATGTGGTATTTCATCACGAGTCAAATGAAGTACCTTTTCACGTATCATTTCCGCAGCTATCAAACGTTCTGGTTGGTCAGTTACTGTATCTGCTGGATAATACTGTGGCCCTTCTGGTAAATATTTATTTAATTCTGCAAGTAAGCTATCCAAATTCATTTTTTCTTTAGCAGAAATTGGCACTACACCTGCAAAATCATATGCTTTCGTATATTTTTCAATTATCGGCAATACGGATTGTCTATCAATTAAATCCAATTTATTTACAATCAAAATAACTGGTTTTTTTGTAGCTTGCAAACGTTCCATAATATAACGTTCACCGCCACCTAAATCTTCAGTAGCATCAACCACAAATAAAATAGCGTCAACTTCTTTTAATGTGCCTTCTGCCGCTTTTACCATGTATTCACCTAATTTATGCAAAGGTTTATGAATACCTGGCGTATCTAAGAAAATTACTTGTTCATTATCTGTAGTCAATACACACATAATTTTATTGCGTGTAGTCTGTGGTTTATCAGACATTATCGCTATTTTCTGTCCAATAAGACTGTTTATCAATGTAGATTTTCCTACATTTGGTCTACCAATAACTGCTACAAAACCTGATTTAAAATGTTTATTCTCCAAAAAATTAACTCCTTTTTAATCTCTACTTATTCCTAATTGTTCCATAACAAAATCTTCTTCTTTTCGCATTTCTACACGGTCAGCTTCTTCTATATGGTCATATCCCAATAAATGAAGCATACCATGAACTGTCAAAAATGCTATTTCACGACGAACACTATGACCATAATCGCCAGCTTGTTCTATCGCTTTTTCTACAGAAATAATAATATCACCTAACATATTTACAGGAATTTCTCCTTCAATATTAGGTTCATCACCTTCATTCAAAGCAAAAGATATTACATCTGTTGGTCTATCCACTTTTCTATATTCACGATTTATTTCATGAATATGTTCATTATTTGTAAGCGTAATACTCACTTCTGCATTATCTAAAGCATATAATTGACCAACTTTTTCTACAGCTTCTTTCACTGTATCACTTAATTTTTCATCTACTTCAAGATTTTCAGGTAAATTGCTTAAAATTATTTCCATAATAAAATCTCCCATTTAGTAAATTAATTTTGCTATTTATTACTTTATCAACTATGTTTATAGAAATTCTTATCTTTATTCTCACTAGGCGGATTAGCAGCTTCATAAGCATCATAAGCTCTAATAATTCGTGCAACAACATCATGACGAATAACATCTCTATCATCAAAATGTATCACAGAAATACCTTCTAATCCATCTAATATTTTTGTCGCCTGTGTCAAACCTGAGCCACTACCTCTTGGCAAATCAATCTGACTCAAATCTCCATTTACTACCATTTTTGAGCCAAAACCTAAACGAGTTAAAAACATCTTCATCTGTCTAGGTGTAGTATTTTGAGCTTCATCTAAGATGACAAAAGCTCTCTCTAATGTGCGACCACGCATATATGCAAGCGGTGCTATTTCAATGATATTTCTAGCTAATAATTTTTGATAAGCTTCTAAACCTAAAATATCTTGTAATGCATCATATAGCGGTCTTAAATATGGATCGATTTTTTCTTGTAAATCACCAGGTAAAAAGCCCAAACGTTCTCCTGCTTCAACTGCTGGACGAGTCAAAATAAGTTTATCTACTTCATTATTGCGAAGTGCCATAACAGCCATGACTACAGCTAAATAAGTTTTCCCTGTACCAGCTGGACCTAAACCAAAAGTTATGCTATGACGACGAATAGCATCAATATAAATTTTCTGTCCAATAGTCTTTGGTCGAACGCATTTTCCTCTTGAAGTAACAGTCAATACATCTGTGAATAAAGATTTTAATTCATTAGATTGACCTGCTTTAACCAGTTTTATACTATATCTAACCTCATGCATTGTAAGCTTTGTACCTTGTCTATACAATAAAAGCAAAGCTTCAATGACTTGACTGGCAGCATTTACTTCTCCTTCTTCACCATTGATTGATAAATCTGTACCTCTACCAACAATACGACAGGCAAAACTATCATTTAAAACTCGCAAAAATTCATCATTTTCACCAAGAATACCAATTGTTTCTGCTCTGTCTTGAAAAGGTATTTTTATTTCTGCAAAATTTGGCAAAAGCATTCGCCCTCCATTATTTTTAAAGTAATAGTCATATTCTCATTATAACATATTCATTCTATAGTGCTAAATCTTTTTACCAAAAAATTACTTAAAGACTTCTTATTCAACTTTTATGAAAATCAATCCTTTTCTATTATAAATTATATAAATAAAAAAAGCTATAACCATTACAAAATTTTATTTTTCTTAAAATTCCTAATGATTATAGCTTTATTTTAATCTTTATGAATTACGCGTTTTATACCAAATCGCTTTAAATATTGCAGCGATTTTGGTTGTTCTAAAACTTGAGCATACGTTATTGCTTTTATTATATGCTCTTTTTCAATATCTATTTGTATTTTTTTATCCTTATCTACAGCTTTTATCTCTGTTTGTTGAATAAAATCTTTTGCCTGTAGATTAGTTCTATTTTGCTTTAATTTTTCTTGATATCTATTTTGCAAATCCTGTTCATATTTATCGATATATTGTGCTAAATCATTTATTTTTTCTTGTTGTAAATCATTTGCCACAATTTCAATATTATCATTATTCACCTTTGGCTTTGCCATCATATAATCAAGATTTCTTTTTCTATTTTGTCTTGGTGATGGATTATCATATATATCAGGAAATTCTTGTTTTTGTTTCTTTTTTTGCTCTCTACGTTTTTGACCAGTATAGATATTTATTATCATAAAAAACAAAAAGAGCAGAAAAGGTGCTAATCCTTCCATGATAAATTATTTTATTGGTACTTGTCCTTGTGGGACTGTACTATCTCCTGTTTTACTTATTGCTTCTCGCATTTGCGTATCAGCATTGATATTATTTAAATTATAATAATCCATTACACCAAGTTTACCTTCACGAAGAGCTTTTGCTAATGCGTGTGGAACTTCTGATTGAGCTTCAACTACACGAGCTTCCATTTCTTGAGTATATGCTTTCATTTCCTGTTCTTTAGCCACAGCCATAGCACGTCTTTCTTCGGCTTTTGCTTGAGCTATACGTTTATCAGCTTCTGCTTGGTCTGTCTGAAGTTCTGCACCGATATTTCTGCCTACATCAACGTCGGCTATATCAATGGATAAAATTTCAAAAGCTGTCCCTGCGTCCAAACCTTTGCCAAGTACAGTTTTAGATATATCATCTGGATTAGCAAGTACATCTGTATGAGCTTCTGAAGAACCAACTGATGTTACTATCCCTTCACCAACACGAGCAATAATTGTAGGCTCACCAGCACCACCGACTAATCTATCAATATTAGCTCGAACTGTAACCCTTGCTTTAATTTTTAATTCAATACCATTTCTAGCCACAGCAGATACAACAGGTGTTTCAATAACTTTTGGATTTACACTCATTTGTACTGCTTCTAATACATCACGACCTGCAAGGTCAATAGCTGCACTACGTTCAAATGGAAGTGGTATTTGCGCTCTATGAGCAGCAATGAGTGCATCGACTACTTTATCCACATTACCGCCAGCTAAATAATGTGCTTCAAGTTGATTTACATTGACACTTAATCCTGCTTTATTTGCCTTGATTAGTGGCAATACAATTTTTTGTGGCGGAACTCTACGCATTCTCATACCAACTAATGTAAATATACCTACATGAACATTTGATGCTAATGCTGAAATCCACAATCCTATAGGTACAAAATGCAAAAATAACATAATCGCCACAATGACAATTACTACGATAAAACCAGAACCGATAATCGCTTCCATGATTAATCCTCCTTAAATTTATTTTAGATTTTACGTACAATAATACGCATACCTTCAATTTTTACTACACGAATTTTTTCGCCTTTACTGATATAACTACCTTCAGATACAACATCTAATACATCATCATCAATTTTCACACTTCCAGAAGGTCTTAGTTCTGTCAAAACAATCCCTTCTTTATGCAAATATCTTGAATAATCTACGCTACTTACATAACCTTCTTCACTAGAAGATGTCTTTGTCAAAATTATTTTACTCCATAATTTGCTCGTAGGTAATTTTTTTATTATCAATGCAAAAATTATTATCGCAATAACAAAAGAAATTGCCATCATCAACATTGCATCAATATCGCCACCCATAGCTAAAATCAAACTATATAATATGGCTACTACTCCGAGTCCTGCAAGTAATCCTATCGTTGGGGTTAATATTTCAATTATGATAAAAATAATCCCCACAATAAATATTGCAATCTGATATAAACTGACTAAACCTTTCACATAACTACTGCCAAAAAATACGCCAGCTGCTATGATACCTAGTAATGCCCCTATGCCTGTACCTCCTGTTTTTATTTCTACTAAAATAGCTAGAAATATAACACTCAAAAGCAATGATTGCAATATACTTGAATCTATAATAAAGTCCATATTATCACTTCCTTTTATTTTTCTATTCAGCAATATAAATAATATATTCGACAATATCTCATAATAAACCTTTTTATAAAAAAATAAGTAATCTAAACAATAGTTTAAATTACTTATTCTTACTTATTTATTTAATTTTCCTAATCGTCTCCAGACGACCACCATCATAGTAGAAAAGCATGCTATACCGCCCACAAAATTTGAAATCATTTCAGCATAAAAGACTCCATATACACCTAAATCCCATAAATTTGGTAAAAAAATCGTCAATGGAATAACTAAAATAACTTTACGAAATAGCGTAAAAAAATGTTGCATATTTTCCCATACCTAACGATATAAACGTTGTCTGTCCAGCAGATTGAAAAGCCATCATAAAAAATCCTAAAAAATATATATGTAATGCTGGCACGCCAAGCAATAACATTTCTTCTTCACTATTAAAATAGATGAATAAAAACTCTGGGAAAAAATCTAATATGCACCAAGCTATACTTATATATAATAGTGCTATCTTTGTCAAAAATTTTATGCCCTGTCTTACACGTAAATATTGTCCTGCACCATAATTATAACTGATAACAGGTTGAGCACCTGAGCGAATGCCTTCTATTGTCATTTGTAAAACATCACGTATAGAATTTAATACGGTCATTATGCCTACATAGATATTTCCGCCCCAAAATAACAATACATTATTGCAGACAATCTGCACTAAACTCCCTGTAGTGGCAAAAACAAAACCTGAAAATCCTAGAGAAACAATTTCTTTTATCAATTTAAAATCTAATTTCATGCAAGATTTTTTAATGCGATAAATCGCCTTATCACTAAATAAAAAATGTAATACCCATGATGCTGAAATAAATTGTGCAATGACAGTAGCGATAGCAGCGCCTTTTATACCTAAATCTAAACCAAAGATAAAAATAGGGTCTAAGATAATATTGATTATCGCACCAATTAATATAGTTAGCATTCCTTTTTTAGCAAAACCTTGAGCATTAATAAAAGTATTCATGCCTAGTCCTACCATTACAAAAATACTTCCCCAAATATAAATAGAAAAATATTCATTAGCATAAGGATATGTTTCATCACTTGCCCCAAATAAATATAATAAGGACTTTTTCATCACTAAGCCAATAATTATCAAAATACAACTACAGATAATCAGCATAGCAAAAGAATTACCTATTATTTTTTCTGCCCGTTCATCTTCGCCTCTACCTCTGGCGATAGAACAAAGTGGTGCTCCACCCATACCAAATAAATTAGTAACTGCTGTAACTAACATAATAATAGGAAAAGTAATTCCTAATCCTGTCAAAGCTAAAGTAGAATTTTGTGCCAAATGCCCTATGTACATTCTATCAACAAGACTATATAAAACATTTATCAACTGTGCTATGGTCATAGGAATAGCTAAACTCATAATATTATATGCCATACTATTTTTCGTAAAATCATTTTGTTTTTCTTGCATATTCCTTCACCTACACCTAATAAATTTATATAAAAAAACAGATAAGACCACTATCTAGTAATCTTATCTGTTTTCATAATTAACCTAGTAATTCTTTGACGATGGTATTAACCATTTTTCCGTCAGCGCGTCCTTTAACTTTAGGCATGAGCTGTCCCATGACTTTACCCATATCTTTAGGAGTTGTTGCATTAGTAGCAGCAATTGCTTCTTTAACCAACGCTCTAACTTCTTCTTCTGATAACTGTTCTGGTAAATATGGCATTAAAACGGCAATTTCAGCTTCAGTCTGTGCGACTAAATCTTCACGACCGCCTTTTTTAAATTCATCTATAGAATCTTTACGCATTTTTACTTCTTTGCTAATAAGTGCAATTATATCGTTATCATCAAGTTCTTTTTGACCATCAATTTCAGTCTGACGAATAGCTGAACGAACCACCCTAGCAACAAGCTGGCACTGGCTGGTGCCGACCTCATCTTCAACCTCTCTGCGAGCGATGAACTCATCGGAAAGCACAACTATCTGAAGAGTCTGCTGAGCCAGCAGAGTGCCCGCACCATGACGGGTTACATCTACAGTTCCTGCGGTTTCGGCGAGAGCACGCAGGATGTGGTATATGGCGGAAATGCCCTGGTTTATGAGAATGGAGCTTTACTTGCACAAGGTGAGCGTTTCTCTCTTGATCCTCAGATGGTTATTGCGCAGGTTGATGTGGAGAAACTCCGTTCGGAGCGTCGCACAAATTCCACCTATGTCAACGCCCAGCGTAACATCAAATATTCGGTTCTCGGCGGACAGTTCAACATCCGTAACATCGATGCCGATCCTACCGAGAATGAACGCGAGTTCGTGTTGGAGCGTGAGGTGAATCCCCATCCTTTCATTCCTACCAGCAGCGATATGAATGCCTCCTGTGAGGAGATTTTCAATATCCAGCTGATGGGTCTTGCCAAGCGCATCGTACATACCCATGCCAAGACGGTGGTAGTGGGTATCAGCGGCGGATTGGATTCCACCCTTGCCCTGCTCGTCTGCGTCAAGGCATTCGATAAGCTGAAGATGGACCGCCGTGGCATCCTGGGTGTTACCATGCCAGGTTTCGGAACCACTGACCGCACCTACAACAACGCCATCTCGCTGATGAAGAGCCTGGGTATCACCATCCGTGAAATCAGCATCGCCAAGGCTGTGACCCAGCATTTTGAGGATATCGGTCATGATGCCAGCGTGCATGATGTAACCTATGAGAATTCGCAGGCACGCGAGCGTACGCAGATTCTGATGGACCTTGCCAACAAGATGGGTGGTATGGTGATAGGCACCGGCGACCTTTCTGAGCTGGCTCTGGGCTGGGCTACCTATAATGGCGACCACATGAGCATGTATGGTGTGAATGCCAGCATCCCTAAGACCCTGATCCGTCATCTCGTGAACTATGTTGCCGAGAGTGGGGTGGATGAGCAGAGCCGCATCACCCTGCGCGACATCATCGACACACCTATTAGTCCGGAGCTGATTCCTGCCGATGAAAATAGTAATATCAAGCAGAAGACAGAAGACCTGGTGGGCCCATACGAGCTGCACGATTTCTTCCTCTATTACTTCCTGCGTTTCGGATTCCGTCCGTCCAAGATTTACATGCTGGCAAAGAAGGCGTTTATCGATACCCAGCTGGAGCGTGTGAAAATCAGCGACAACGATCCTGATTCCTATGATGAGGAGACTATCAAGAAATGGCTCAAGACCTTTGTGAGAAGATTCTTCAACCAGCAGTTCAAGCGCAGCTGTCTGCCTGATGGTCCGAAGGTGGGAAGCGTGAGCCTCAGTCCTCGTGGCGACTGGCGCATGCCTAGCGATGCCGCATCCTCCATCTGGCTGCAGGAGGCGGAAAATCTGTAGGGTTCGTGTAAAAACTGTTAAATAAAGAGCAGGATCATCCCACTTTGCCGGATATTTTCTTATATTTGCAAAGTCAAACTGAATATTGATTTAAAAATCAGAGTTATGACGCAAAGAGAAGATAAACAACGGGCAAGAACAAGTAGGGAGGAACTAGGAAAGTTCTTCTATAACTTAGCAGCTATGTGCTTTGGTACGACTGTACTTGGAAGTGGTATGGCTTTGGTTACGGATACTGGTAATCCTGAAAGACTTTTAGGTATGTTTGCCGGAGGTATTATAGGAACGATAGCGTTAGCTTACGCTGCGTTTAGAATAATCAAAATAAAATAATAATTATGAAACAGCTGGATTTTACAACAGGTATGACCTTGGTTTTTGGCATTATTGCATTAATTGCAGTTGCTATAAATATTTGGCTTTCTACCAAATGGGGTAAGAAATGGCTCCATAGTCTGGACTGATTTACAACCCTCGACAGTTTTGGATTATAGCGTTTGGGCTGATGGCTTTTCCTGCCAGCCTTAACAGAATATTGATTCCCGATTTGAGCATCAGGTAGTATTTTGGTGCTCAAATCGGGATTTTTAATAGAAAAATTATTAATTTATCACCCCTTTATTGGGAAAAAGCTATATTTTTTTTGGTAACTTTGCGCCCAAATGTAAAAAGCAATTAAAATTTAAATAGATAATATGGCTAAGAAATTTGCCGAGCACAATGGTCTGAATCTTACTCAGACAAACAATGACGTACTAGCAGCGTGGGAGAAAAATGATATCTTCCACAAGTCTATTGATGAGCGTGAAGGCTGCCCTCAGTTTATCTTCTTCGAGGGACCTCCATCAGCTAATGGCCACCCGGGTATTCACCACGTGTTGGCACGTAGTATCAAGGATACATTCAACAGATACAAGACCATGAAGGGCTTCCAGGTTCACCGCAAGGCGGGATGGGATACCCACGGACTCCCTGTTGAACTCGGTGTCGAGAAGGAACTCGGCATCACCAAGAAGGATATCGACAACAAGGCTTCTGAGAAGTATATCTCTACCGAGGATTACAACCACAAGTGCCGCGAGAACGTGATGAAGTTCACCGCTGAGTGGCGCGAGTTGACCGAGAAGATGGGTTACTTCGTAGATCTCGATCATCCTTATATCACATACGATAACAAGTACATCGAGACTCTCTGGTGGCTCCTCAAGCAGCTCTACAACAAGGGCCTGCTCTACAAGGGTTACACCATCCAGCCATACTCTCCAGGCGCAGGTACAGGTTTGAGCTCTCACGAGTTGAACCAGCCTGGCTGCTACCGCGATGTAAAGGACCTCACCACCACTGCCCAGTTCCTCATCAAGGATCCTAAGGCAGAGTGGACCAAGTGGGGCAAGCCATACTTCATCGCATGGACCACTACACCTTGGACTTTGCCATCAAACGTGGCTCTCTGTGTAGGTCCTAAGATTGATTATGTAGCTATCGAGACCTACAACCTCTACAATGGCGAGCATATGACACTCGTGATGGCTGAGGCTTTGGTAGGCTCATATCTGAAGGCTGACCAGGAGTGCAAGGAAGGCGATCTCCTGCCATTCGACAAGGAGAAGAAGCAGTGCCCATGGCGCATTATCGACCACATGAAGGGTACAGACCTCGAAGGCTTGCACTACGAGCAGCTCCTGCCATGGGTAAAGCCATGCGAGAAGGTAGATGCTTTTGCTCCAGCTTTCGTAACAGAGTATGCTGCAGCTCATCCTGAGAAGGTGTT
>ENA-OQET01000603-OQET01000603.1-human-gut-metagenome-genome-assembly--contig:-NODE-603-length-18512-cov-4.184172_pt1 | contig 18512 bp, 16 predicted proteins | sample MGYA00242800_ERZ504645 | MGnify/ENA primary metagenome ERZ504645 (study PRJEB26092, sample SAMD00036308) | human gut metagenome | host: Homo sapiens | study: EMG produced TPA metagenomics assembly of... | reverse complement strand
TCTGAAATCTTCAACATAAGACGAGGGATTAATAAGAACCTTGGAAAATACAGGGTCTTTTTCAAAAAATCCAACGGCCTCATCGGTTCCAATCGCTTTCTCCCGCTTGGAAAATGGCGTGATGCCGGATGGAATTACGATTTCTGCCGGAGCATGAATAACAGGAATTTCGAGTTCTCCGTCAAACACCGCACCTGCAACCAACTCCGGGCTGCAACCATCATCAAGGTTTGCTTTACGCTTTACCATCATTATAACAGATACCTCCTATAATGTCTTGATTTAAGATAAAAATACATTTCGCTTTCACTCCAAAAAAGAAAGAGCCGCAGCAACATGTACGCAGAATCAGACACTGAAAATGTCTAGAAGTTCTGCAATATAGCACGTCACTGCGGCTTATTTGCAAGCAATATCATTTTCTCAAAGCATTAAGGTGGTGGCTTTCCACCGATTGTGACCGGAATATCTTCCTTTTTGGCAACACACTTATGCCAAACAGTAATTGGTTCCTCTAGCATCGCAGCTGTTTTAAGGATAAAACAGCGTTTTCCAATCGGACAACTTTTATTACAACGGTAGACAACTCCATTTGAATTCATAATGTTCTCCTCGATTTTCTATATAAGCGTGTTCGCTTAAACATAACACCTTGCTCTAAAATGAAGGGAGTCGAAACTCCCTGAGTTTTGATTAGGTTAAGTAAGCTGTTGTAGGCGGGACAATGAGCTGAAGATTCCTCAGCCGATACCTCATTGCCTGTCTGGATACCTGATAGACCTGGGCGATTTTCCGAATATAATCTTCCGTCCGATAATCTTCATGTGCTGGCCGATCAAATCCAGAAATCGAGCGCCACACGGTTGGAACCGTTTTCCTTGGCATAAGAAAATCTGCTGCACAGGTATTTGCTTGATACTCGATGTGATCCAGTGCGGTGACTAGTTTTTTCTTCTGCCCGAATAATGTGCACTTGGTCGTCTGGTGTACATAGTCAGGTGGTTCCCGCCGGAAACAGTCTTTGTGCAAAACCTGATGAAAAACTTCGTGCATCACCGTAAAACGTTCACGCCCAATATTGTTTCCCTCGGTCAAAGTGGCATCAATTAAAATCGTGCCCTTTTCAAGGTAGATCCTTTCGGGCTGAATCCCTTCATAAAGATGCGGTGCCGGAGAAACCCAGATATAGCCAGGGTTGAAAGCAGTCAATCCAAGGATCGCTTGATCCGGGCGGATGTACTTCCAATCGTAATCAACACCGAGGCATTCCTCGATCACACGGTACACATCATATTCTTTCGGCTTTTTCAGCAACTCCGGGTCAAACTTCTGAAGCAGCTGTTCTGCTGCGCGTTCCAGTTGTTCCGGTGAATAACGATAGTAAAACATCAGGTACTTTCGCCACGCTCCTTCTTTTCCATCATCTCGATCATCTTCTGCCAGAGATCATCCCCGGCATCCGTATCGCGCGCCATCCTGAGTGCAACACGGACCTGTTCGTTGCCCATGATGTACTCCGGGAGATCCGGAGAAACCGTGTTCTCCTTTGCATTCGCAGCAAGATCGAACATTTTATCCCGATCGTCTTCGGACAAATGTAGCGTTGTAGCAATTGCATAAAGTTTGTCCTTATCCGGTGGGTAACGGTGTCCCTTCTCAATGTCGCTCATATAGGCAGGCGCAATGCCGATCTCAGATGCGAGTCCCCGCAGCGTAATGCCACAGGCTATTCGTTTCTCCTTGATAAATGTCCCGAATTTTTCCTCCGTAGGCATAGGGCTTCCTCCTTTTGTTCAAAATCAGCGTGTTCGCTAATTTCTAACACCATTATACCCCATTTCTGCGCATTGTCAAGAGCATCGCACAAAAATTTTGGAAGGTTCTCTATCTGGAATGTATTCCTATCTGGACGAAAATAATGTATAATCGTTATGTAAAATGAGAGTTACTGTTCTATCCGTGACAGCATGAGAAGGAGATTATACCAATGGAAAACGCAAATTTCAATCAGCTGGTGTCGTTTGTATTCGGCATTGCCAATGACTGTCTGGTTGATGTTTACGATGTAGGCGACTACCGAAAAATTATTCTACCGATGATCGTGTTACGCCGCTTTGACGCAGTTCTGGAACCGACAAAACAGGCCGTTCTTGCCATGAAACAAAAACTGGATGCCGCAGGCATTCTGGAGCAGGATGTTGCATTGTGTTCCGTTGCACACGAGGCGTTCTGCAATAGTTCGCCTTTTACACTGTCCGATTTGAAATCCCGCACAAACCAGCAGCAGTTGAAGCAGGACTTCATTCTATATCTGGATGGATTCAGCAAAAATGTACAGGATATCATCACAAAATTTGAGTTTCGGAACCAGATTGATAAGCTTTCCGAGCATGACATTCTGGGGCTTTTGATTTCCAAGTTTGTTGACCCGTCCATTAACCTCAGCAGCCGTCCTGTGCTCAACCCGGATGGCAGTGTAAAACTGCCGGGATTGGATAACCACACGATGGGGACCGTGTTTGAAGAAGTTATCCGAAAATTCAATGAGGAAACGAATATCACCGATGCCGGACGTCATTTTACGCCCCGTGATATTGTGGAACTGATTGCTGATCTTGCCTTTGTGCCGATTGAAGATCAGATCAAGAGCACGACTTACCGCATTTACGATGGCGCTTGCGGCACCGGCGGTATGCTGACGGTTGCGGAAGAGCGCATTCAGAGGCTTTCCCAAAAGGCCGGTAAAAAAGTTTCCATCTATCTGTATGGTCAGGAGAATGCAGACGAAACCTACGCGATTGCGCGCGCCGATATGCTTGTTAAGGGTGAAGGCTCCCAGGCGAATAATATTTTCTTTGGCTCGACCATTTCTAATGATGGCTTTCCCGGAGAAACTTTCGATTTCTGCCTGTCAAACCCGCCGTTTGGTACGTCATGGAAAAAGGATCTGGCCGCATGGGGTCTTACCAAGAAAGATGATATCACGGACCCACGTTTTCAGGTCACCTATCGTGGGGAGGATTTTTCACTCCTGCCGGACATCGGCGACCCGCAGATGCTGTTTCTTGCAAACAATATCAGCAAAATGAAGCAGGATACCCCTTTGGGCAGCCGTATTGTAGAGGTGCACAACGGCTCTTCACTGTTTACCGGCAAGGCAGGGCAGGGGCCTTCCAATCTGCGTCAATATATCATCGAGCAGGATCTGTTGGAAGCTATCGTGGCGCTGCCGGAGAAGATGTTCTACAATACCGGCATTGGCACCTATCTCTGGGTGCTTTCCAACAAAAAGAGTGCTCAGCGTAAAGGTAAGGTGCAACTGATCGATGCAACCACCATGAAAGCTCCTCTGCGCAAGAACCTTGGTGAGAAAAACGGCGAAGTCAATGCTGCACTGCGCAAAAAGATTCTGGACCTGTATCTTGCATTTGACAAGGCAGACCCGGAATACAGTAAGGTTTTTGAAAATCACGAATTCGGTTATTGGCAGGTGACAATGCAGCAGCCAAAGCGCGATGAAAACGGCAAGATCCTGCTGGACAAAAAGGACAATCCTGTCATTGACAAGGAGCGCAGCGGTGACACCGAGATCATTCCCTTTACCTATGAGGGCGGGATTGATGCCTTTATTCAGAACGAAGTACACCCCTATGCGCCGGATGCGTTTGTGAAACCGGGCAGTGAAAAAGTGGGCTACGAGCTGAGCTTTACCAAGTATTTCTATAAGCCGGTGCAGCTGCGGACGCTGGACGAAATTGCAGCGGATATTCGCGCGATTGAGAAGGAAACCGATGGCCTTCTGGACGAGATCATTGGAGGCTGAGATGAGATACGAGAAATATAAGGCATTCGAGTACGATTGGCTTCCTGAAATACCTGCACATTGGGATTCAAAGCAGCTACGGGCATATTTATCCTTAGCAGATGAGCGAAAAGGTGATAGGAAGGATTTACAGCTACTGTCGGTTTATCGTGAGTATGGAGTGATACCCAAGAATTCAAGAACGGACAATAAAAATCATGAAAGTGAAGACACTTCCAAATATAAGGTCGTCAAAAAATTCAGATATCGTTGTTAACAAAATGAAACTTTGGCAGGGCTCTCTTGGAGTCTCAAAATATGACGGATTTGTCAGCCCTGCTTATATTGTTGCACATAATCGCTTTGATGGGAATTTGAACTATTTGAATCGGATTCTTCGTTCACCTGTGTTTAAAACTTATTACAACCGTATATCTTACGGTATTCGTGTAGGACAGTGGGACTCTGATTACTATGATTTTAAGCGATTGGTAATTCCTGTCCCTCCCCGCGAGGAGCAGAACCAGATTGTGCGGTATCTGGACTGGCAGGTGTCCAAAATCAACAAGCTGATTCACGGCTACCAACGGCAGATCAAATTGCTGGAAGAGCGGCGGCAGACGATTATTGACCAGACAAGTCTGGAGGGAGTTGACGGTGTGAAACTCATCGACAGCGGAACACATTGGGTCAAACAAATTCCTGAAAACTGGAAGATGGTCTACTCCAAAAAGCTGTTCGCTGAGCGAAAAGATAAGGCTTTCCTGAACGATGAACAGCTTACTGCATCACAAAAACACGGTGTAATTTCTCAAAAAGAATTTATGGAAAAAGTGGGACGCCGCGTTACTGTTGTCACAAAAGGAGGTGATATCTTAAAGCATGTTGGAAAAGGCGACTTTATCATCAGTATGCGAAGTTTTCAAGGAGGACTGGAATACAGCTACGTTGAAGGAAAAATCAGTTCAGCCTATGTTATGTTGATTCCTCGAAAAGGACTTGTTTACGATGAATACTTTAAATGGCTTCTGAAATCGACCCCGTACATCAAGGCGTTACAGGGAACGGCTGACCTCGTTCGTGACGGGCAGGCTTTGCGTTATGCTAATTTTGCAAAAGTTCCATTGCCACAGGTGCCTATTGATGAACAGAAGCGGATTGCAGATTATATTGAACAGGAAACCGCTAAAATCGACCGAGCGATTCCCGTTCTGGAAAAAGAGATTGAACTCCTCAAAGAATATCGCACTCGTTTGATTTCCGATGTGGTCACCGGGCAGATGGATGTGCGCAACGTTGAGGTGCCGGAGTATACGCCGGAAGAAGATATTGCAGAGGAGGCTCCGGAAGAACAGGAGGTGGAGATGGATGCCGACTAATGTAAAAGAAAACAGCTTTGAATCGTCGATTGTGAGCTGGCTTGTGCAGCACAACGGCTACGAGCAGGGCTCCAATGCGGATTACAATAAAGAAATCGCGATGGATGAAACACGTCTGTTTCGTTTTCTGAATACCACGCAGGCGGACAAAATGAAGCAGCTGCGTCTGGAAAACGACCCTCTGGAAAAGGAAAAATTCTTGCAGCGGCTGGATCAAAGTCTCCATACCAATGGCGTGATCGACCTGCTGCGCAAGGGGTTCCGTTATAAGCACTTGGTATTGGATATGTTTTATGTGCGTCCGTCTCCCGGCAATGAAACTGCCGCCAAACTCTACGCACAGAATATTTTCAGTGTGACCCGGCAGCTCCAGTATTCCCGCCAGAATCCACTGCTGGCACTGGATGTATGCCTGTTTCTGAATGGCTTGCCCATCGCTACCATGGAGCTGAAGAATCAGCTTACGAAGCAGAATGCAGCGGATGCTGTAAAGCAGTATAAAGATGAACGCACTCCGGATGAAGTTCTTTTTGGCTTTAAGCGGTGTATCGTTCACTTTGCTGTAGATGACAATGAAGTGCGGATGTGCACCGAGCTTAAAGGGCAAAAGTCGTGGTTCCTGCCGTTCAATAAAGGTTACAACGATGGTGCGGGCAATCCACCGAATCCGGACGGCATAAAGACAGATTATCTCTGGAAAGAAATCCTTCGCAAAGATGATTTCTCCAACATCATTGAAAATTATGTGCAGATCATTTGCGATGAGGATGAAGAAACGCATAAAAAGAGCTACAAGCAGATATTTCCGCGCTATCACCAGCTGCAACTGGTCACTTCTCTGCTGGCGGATGCCAAGCGAGATGGAGTTGGAAAGCGATACCTGATCCAGCACAGTGCGGGCTCTGGAAAGTCTAATTCCATTGCATGGCTGGCGCACCAGCTGGTTACGTTGAAAGACGCAACCGACCACAATATTTTTGATACTGTGATCGTTGTTACGGATCGCGTTAATCTGGACAAGCAGATTCGGAATACGATCCGGCAGTTTATGCAGGTTTCCTCTACAGTCGGCTGGGCCAAGGACTCATCGGAACTTGGAACACTGCTGGAAAAAGGTACAAAGATCATCATCACCATTGTACATAAGTTCCAGTTCATTCTGGAGGATATCTCCAAGCTCCACACCAACCGGAGCTTTGCAATCTTGATCGACGAAGCTCATTCCAGTCAGAATGGCGACCTTTCCACAAAAATGAACATCGTTCTGTCCGGAAGCGAGTACGACAATGACGATCTTCTGGAAGATAAGATCAACACCCTGATCGATGGCAAAAGCTTGCAAAAAATGCCAGCTATTTGCTTTTACTGCCACGCCCAAAAATAAAACGCTGGAAGTGTTTGGCCGGGAAGAAATTCAGCCGGACGGAAGTAAACGTTTTTTTCCGCATTATGTCTACACGAATGAAGCAGGCTATTGAGGAGCACTTCATCATGGATGTCTTACGCTATTATACTCCGATCCAGAGCTTTTATAAGCTCTCCAAAACGGTTGAGGATGATCCGCTCTTTGATAAAAAGAAGGCGCAGCGGTTGCTCCGCTATTATGTGGAATCCAATCAATATGCAATCGAGCAGAAGGCGGGCATCATTGTAGAGCATTTCCACACAGAAGTGATTGGTCGTGGAAAAATTGGCGGTCGAGCCCGTGCCATGGTGATTACCAGTGGAATCCCGCGCGCCATCGAATACTATAAAGCAATCAATGCTCTTCTGGAACAGCGTAAAAGTCCTTATAAGACGATCATTGCCTTCTCTGGCACAACCAAGTATGAGGGCAGGGAAGTTACCGAAGCGGATCTGAATGGTTTTACAAGCTCCAAAATCGAGCGTACCTTTAAGAAAGACCCTTACCGGATTCTGATTGTTGCGAATAAGTTTCAGACCGGTTTTGATGAACCTTTGCTGCATACGATGTATGTGGATAAGGGGCTTTCTGATATTAAAGCAGTTCAGACACTTTCCCGTCTGAACCGCAGTGCACCAGATAAAAATGATACGTTTATTCTGGATTTTGTAAACGATCCGGGTGTGATTAAAGCAGCTTTTGATAAATACTACAAAACAACGATTCTGTCTGGCGAAACAGATGTCAATAAACTGAACGATCAGATTTCGGAAATGGAATCGCTTCAGGTTTACACCCACGAGGATGTGGATTCCTTTGTCGAGGCATATTTGGATAATGCGCCTCGTGAGGAACTTGATCCGATTTTGGACAGATGTACAGAAAACTACAAAGAGCTAATCCCGGAAGAACAGATTCTCTTCAAATCCAATGCCAAAGGATTTGTTCGGACATACAATTTTCTCTCGGCGATTTTGCCCTACGGTAGCGTAGAGTGGGAAAAGCTGTCGATTTTCCTGAAGCTGCTGATCGGCAAACTTCCGTCTCCCGCTGAAGATGACAATATCAGCGGTCTACTGGAAGATATTGATCTGGAAAGCTATCGTGCAGTGGCACAGGATACCATGCGGATTCAGCTGGACAATGAAAATGGTGAATTGAATCCGATCCCCGTCAGCAGGGATGTTGGTATTTCGGTGCCAGAGCTTGATCCTCTGACGCAGATTCTGAAGGAATTCCATGATGCGTTTGGAGGCATTGACTGGACAGACGAAGATAAAGTGAAAAAGCAGGTTGCTGATCTGCCCGCCATCGTCAGTAAAGACGAAGCCTATCAGAATGCTATAAAAAACTCAGATGCACAGAATGCTCGTGTTGAAAGCGACCGTGCAACGATGCGGGCGATTCTCGATTCCATGAGTACGACGATTGAACTGTACAAGGCAGTGAACGAAAACCCGGCACTCTGTAAGTGGATTCAGGATATGGTTTTTGCCAACACGTATCAGACTTCGCCGCCTGCCAAAGAAGATCAGCCTGATTTCGATTGAAACACCAAAAGATATGTGATAAAATCAACTTATGATAGGGGATTATGCCCATCGCCGGGTGCTCGGCCTATCAATTTGCATGAAATCTGGATTTTGGAAGGAAGCAGCTATGCGTATTGACAATCTGACCTTGAAGAATTTCAGGAACTTTGAAAATGCCGAGATTCCGCTGAATCCTAAAATGAATATTGTGATCGGCAACAATGGCAGTGGAAAAAGTTCTCTGCTTATGGGGGCATTGACCGCTGCCAGCACTTTCTTCCTTGGAATTGACTATGCTTCTCCTCGCAGTATCAAAACGGAAGACGTTCGCCATGTGGCGTATGAAACCAATAAAATTTATCAGCAGCGCGAAGTTTATCCGGTTGAGGTGTCCTGTCAGGGTGTTATAAACGGTAATGCTTGTACATGGTCTCGCTCTCTGAGTGGACCAAAATCCAACACTACCTATGGTGCTGCATCGGATCTGAAAAAATTGCATCTGAACTTCAAAAAGAAGCAGCAATTCCTTCTTCGCAAACGGTACTTCCGCTCATTGCTTACTATGGTACGGGCCGCCTGTGGGCACAAAAGCAGGCGAAACAGAAGGAAAAACAGAAGCTGAAGTCCCGCTTTGAAGGTTATCAGGACTGCATCGCTGAGCAGGCTACGGACAAGCAGCTTATGGAGTGGTTCAGTGACATGACCCTCCTTGTCAGTCAGGAAGGACCTATTCCGCAGGTGAGTGCGGTTCAGCGGGCGTTGGAACGCTGCTTTGCGGATTTGATCGACCACGATGAAACGCAGCATGTTAAGGTGGAATATCGTCAGAGATATCGGGCGATTGTTGTTGAATACGTTAATCGGAATGGCGAACATGAGCTTCATCCGATGTCTGAGATGAGCGATGGATACCGGTCTGTGCTGAATATGGTAGCAGATATTGCGCACCGGATGGCTGTTTTGAATCCTCAGCTCGGCGATTCTGTTTTGGAAACACCTGGTATCATCATCATTGATGAGATTGAATTACACTTGCACCCCGGCTGGCAAAAGCGAATCCTGAATGATTTGACAACGGTTTTTCCCAATATTCAGTTTATTGTATCCACGCATTCTCCGGAAGTGATTACTTCCTATAAGGATGCAAATCTTATTCTGCTGAAACACGAGGGCAGTGCAACACAAATCGATTCTGCCTACGGCAAGGATGTAAACACTGTTCTGCGAAGTATCTTGCTGGTTGGGGATCGTCCGATTGAAATTGAAAAGCTGTTTGATAAATTCTCGGAGCTTCTCCATAAGGAGGATTATGCAAAGGCCAAAGAGGTTCTGGAAAATCTGGAACAGATTTTGGGATATAATGATCCGTCCGTCTATGATGCCAGAAACAGTCTGGAAATTGAGCAAATGGAGTGGCCGGAATGAGGTATATCAAAAAGTCAGAGATTGAACCGCGAGATTTGCGAGAGTATAAAAAGAACTGCCGCAAAGCATCCCCGCCGTTAAAAATTACTTATAAAGATATGCCAAAGGACGGTACACGGCAGCAGTTGGCACGCGACCAAGGTTATCTTTGCGCATATTGTATGCGCCGCATTAGTCTCGATCCGGCGGACCAACTCAACTATCTGAATATTGAACACCTTGACCCGCAAAATCAGTTGCCGGATGAGGCAACTACAGATTTTTCAAATCTTCTGGGCGTGTGTCCCGGAAATCGGAGTTCTACGGAAAATGCAAAAAAGACTTGCGATGCCTACCGTGGAATCTTGGAAGAAGATCAGCAGACAATGCGCTTGAATCCGCTGGATGAAGCTCAGATGGATACAATCTTCTACCAAAGAAATGGTGAGATAGGATCAACCGACACGGAACTTAACAAGGAGCTTTCCGACAAGCTCAACCTGAACAGTGAAGCGGCCTACTTACCGCAAAATCGTGAAACCGCTTACAGTCAGTTGGTAAGATTTCTGAAAGCCAAAAAGCCCATAGGTGAATGGTCAAAGCCATTTCTTCAGCAGGCATGGCAGTTGTTTTGTACGCCGGACAAAACAGGGGCCTATCGGGAATATGTTGGGGTCTATGAATACTGGCTCAAGCATTGGATGAAGAAGTGATTTCGTGCTAAGTGTTAGGCTTATGTGCCGCTGCTTGACGCACAACGTCTGCTGCTAGGTCAATATCATGTGTTTTATAGCCTGCTTAAAATGCAAACAACGTACCACCGTAAATCCGAATGCCCTGCAATTTTGGCTGCTGCTCAGGCTGCGATCAAGACCCCCGCAAGTGATTGCGTGAGGGCTTGAGAAAGCACAAATAATGCAAGTGAACCGCCCCGGTTTCCGTAACAGGAGATCGGGGCGGTTTTTATATCATGGATTATATTTATTTTACATATTTACACAAAAAGATTTGAAAAGAAGCGGAGGCGGTGACTGGTTGAAAATTTAAGAGCGACTGAGTATAATAAAACTGTAAAATGCTTATTTAGGAAAAGAGGTCTGTATGGCAAAGTTTGTACCATTTATTATAAAAACAGACGGCAGTCAGAATATCAGTGTGAAAATCGTGCGCATGAAAAAGTCTGATGCGGTACAGACTGAAAAAGAACCCGTCTGGCAAACAAGCTGGTTGTCAGATTATATTCAGGATGATGCCTTTGAAAAGTATGCCTTAAAGACGGGTAATGGCGAATTGGTTGCGCTGGCTGCATACGAAATATTGGAAAATGACGTGATGGTTCATATTACCTACATTGAGAGCCAGCCGGAAAGCAATCCGACAATTGTCGGGCATTCTAAAAAGTATCAGGGCATTGGCCGGGTGTTGATTGCGTACGGAATCAAGCTGTCGATTGACCATGAATGCGGCGGGACGGTTACGTTCGAGGCAAAGGTTCCGGAGCTGGCAGAGCATTATGTCCGGGACTATGGAGCTTGTCCATTGCCGAGTTTTGGTGGAGCACCGCGTTATGAACTTTCTGGTGAGGCAGCAATGAACATCTTTGTAACTTACTTGAAATGAGGTGTGTTTGATGAGTGCAAAAGAATATTTTCAGCGTGATGCAGAGCGAGAGACATTTTATCGCACATTTTATCAAATTTGCAGACGCTTTAATGTCACATGGTCAACAGCAACGCCGGAAGTCCGAGCTTTATTGAGGAAGTTACCCGTGTGACTTATGAACAGGAAAAAGCAAAGCGTAACGGAGTTTCTCTTAGTACAGTGAAGCCGTTCTTTGGAGATACAGCGTGTTAAAGAAACGGCAGAACACTGTTCCGAACGCCCTGTAATTTTAGCACCCGCTCAGGTTGCGATTAAGTCTCCCCGGAAATAAAATCTGGTAGGGTAAAGAAGATAAAAGCTCTTGGCTTCTGTAATGGAGGCCAAGAGCTTTTTTGCATCTTGTTTTGTAAGCGGAAAGAGGTTACAATAATAGAAAAGAAAGCGTATATCAGTCGAATAAGGTGGTAGGCCTATGAAGTTTTTCGAAGTGGTTCCCAGTGAACTTTTCTCGCCGCTGGCTTCGCCCAACCGTATTTTATATGCGGATGCACTGGACGTACTGTACGCAGCATACCAAGAAAACTTGAAAATACGGGAAGATGTCTTGTATTCAATGCTGCGCGGCAGGCTGGAGCAGGAACTGGCGGATGCTACGTTTGAAGATGAAGACATTGACGAAGAGGAACTGAGGGATATCTCTGGCCGCGCCCGTTTTTTGATCCGCAAGCTGTGTAGTAAGGGGTGGTTTGAGAAGGAACGTGGGGATGATTTTGAAGAGTATATCACGATTCCTAATTACAGCAGCCGCTTGCTGGAATTATTCCACCAACTCCGCGATGATAGCCCGGCTCGTGGATATTCCTATGTGTTCGGAACGTTCTCTGCATTAAAGGTCGCTGACGATAGCGACAATGCTTACGAAAAAATGACGGCGCTTTACAGTGCCTACGATAACACAACGGCACTGATTAGTTTGTTGCAAATGGTCTATCATAACGTAAAGCATTACTTTCAGATGCAGATCGATATGCAGGATGTCAACCAGGTGCTGGCTGCACACTTCAATGACTTCGGACAAAAAGTTGTGGAGGCATACATCCGTCCGCTGAAAATCAAAGACTCAGTGCCGAAGTATCGTGTCCCAATTCAATCTATACTGAGACGGTGGGAAGAAGATGACGCGCTGCTGATGACGATGGCAAATGAAGCATTGCGTGATAAGCGGGGCAAGACATTGGAAGACTGCCGTGCCGATCTGCTGAGGAAAATTTTCTGGATCGAAGAACGCTATGACAATTTAGAGAAGGACTATCTTGAAGAAATTGATACGCAGGTCCGGCGCTATACCAGGGCAGCAACACAGAAAATCGAGAACCTGACGAACCGAGATCAAAGCGTGCGCGGCAATTTGAATGTTTTGCTGACGGCACTGTCCAGAAACCGCAGGGCATCTGAGCTGGTGGACCAGATACGACCGGCATTTCAATTGTATGAGCAGTCTTTTTTGTCAGAAAAAAGTCTGTGGTACCGTAAGCGTCCCGAAAAACGGACAAAAACCGCGTCGGTGCTGATACAAGATGATCAGGCACCGAATACGGAAGAACAGGTCAGAGCGGCACAGTTACTGCAATCGAAATATGGCCGGGCAGCAGTAAATGCTTACGTGCAGGGATGGCTGGGAGACGCTGACATTCGTTGCTCGGAGGAGCTCTCGCTTGAAGAGGACAAGGATTATATCATGAGTTTGCTGGCAATCCTTGGAAGCAAGGATACATCTGCCGGTTATGTGGTCCAGGAACTCGATGGCATTTTTTGCAAAAATGGCTATTCGATCCCGAAAATGCAGATCCGGAGGAAGGAGAAGAAGCCGTGAATTTTGATTTTGTTACCAATGCAACGGCAAAAGAACTGGAACAATTCAAATCTGTCTGCAATCAGCTGCTCAGCCGCACATACATTGTGCGAACCATCTACCAGCCGGGAAAAGGCAGGGTGGATAACCCAGACTATCTTTTTCTATCACGGCACTATGAGGCTGTACAGGAGTACCTGAGTCTGCTGGACTGGGATTTGCGCAGGGATGAACTGAACGGATACTTTTATGTGTTGAACACAGACGAGGCTAACCGTTGCAACCTCAATAAAAAAGAAACGGCGATTTTGCTGGCATTACGGCTGATCTACGAAGAAAATATGGAGCGTTTGGGTTTGGAGCAGGATGCCGTATGTACTGTGCGGGATGTGCTGGAAAAAGTGGTGACCGACTATCCAGTTTTTCCGGCTAAGCCGAATATGGAAGAGGTCAAACGTGCGTTTACGGTACTGGAAAACCATTCTGTGATTCAAAGACTGGAAGGAAAATTCAACCAGGGCAGCTGCAGGATCGCAATATTGCCAACCATTCTTTCTGCGGTCTCCAGCGAAAAGCTGAACTTGGTGGTGTCTGTTTTGAAAAAGGAGGAAACAGATGAAGAAGCTGAAGAAGATCCTGCTGATCAACTGGCTCTATTTCAGTAAGGAACTGATTGAAGTGGGCGACATCAATTTCCTGACCGGCAAGAACGGCGCCGGAAAGTCAACGGTCATCGATGCACTGCAGATCGTGCTGCTGGGCGAGACAAATTCCCGCAATTTCAATCAGGCAGCCAACGAAAAATCGCAGCGCACATTGGAAGGCTATCTGCGCGCCGACATGGATGATAACAGCCCGTATTCCCGCCGTGGTAAGGACTTTTCTACCTATATTGTCTGCGAATTTCAGGATGAGATGGAGGGCAGCAGCTTTGTGACGGGCGTTACCTTTGACTGCCGCAGCGATGGAAGTTACCGTGATACATTCTTTATTTACACGGGGACACTGCCGGAAAATTGCTTTATTGAGCAGGGCGAGGCAATGGAGATTTCTGCACTTCGCCGTTTTTTGAAGCAGAACTATGCACGGGCAGAATTTTACGATACCCAAAAAGAGTATCGCCGCAACATGCTTGCAAAGTGGAACGTCCACAACGAGCAGGTCTTACGGATGATGAAGAAGGCTGTTTCGTTCCGGCCAATTGTGGATATCCAAAAATTCATCACGGAAAACATCTGCGATATTCCGGATAAACCCAATATTGAGCTGATGCAGCAAAACATCCGGGATTATAAACGGCACGAATTGCTGGCGCAGCGTCAGCAGGAAAAGCTGGATGCGCTGCAGCAAATCAGCAGGCTGTATCAGGAGATGAACCAAGCCATAGACCGCTGCCAGATCCAGAAGTTTCTGGTACGGTGGGCCGAAAAAGAAGCTGCGCAGACAGAGATCGACCAGAGGGAATTGGAACGAACTGAATGCAAGGAGAACCTTGCAAATGTGAATGAGCAACGGGAGGAGCTTGAGCGGCAGATCGAACAGAAAGAAACGCGCCGCAGTGAGCTGGAGCTGGCCTACAGGCAGAGCAACGTTTTCCAGGAGGAAGAGCGTCTGCTCAACACGGAAAAGGCTCTGAGAGATGAGCAGAAAAAGCTGGAACAGGGTCTGCAAAATCTTGAAGTGGAGATCAAGCGGGAAGCACGGCATTTGCAGAGATTCTGTGGGGAGATACAAGAACTGGAACCGGAAGAACTTCTCATACCGGTGCAGGAAGCGGCGAACACGGCGCAGAAAGCATATGCTGTATTTACTGGTGACGAGAAGGGATTGTTTGCCCGGCCTGTGGAATTGTTTGAAACGGGGCAGCAGGCAGTGGCCGAATTGTCGGATGCTGTCCGCAGTGCGGCTCATAAAACAGAGGATCGTATTGCAGAGCTGAAGAAGCAAGCCGACCAGAAAAGTGCGGTGCTTGCAAATCTGCGCAGGAACATAAAAGATTATCCCCATGGACTTCTGCTGTTCAAAGACCGGCTGGAAAAGGATCTGGCGGATAAAACGGGGCATGCGGTTCCCGTTTATATTCTGGCTGATGTGCTGGAAATGGCAGATGAGCGCTGGCGTGGAGCGGTAGAAGGCTACCTAAATAACCAGAAATATTATCTGCTGGTGGAGCCGGGATGTTATCAGGATGCACTTAACATTTACGACCGGCTGAAGCAGGAAGCAGAGTGCCGTGCGTTTGGTCTGGTAGATATCGGAAAACTGCGGGAAAAAGAAACACTTCGACCGCTGCCCGGCAGTCTGGCAGAAAAAGTGGAGACAGAAAACAAGCTGGCACGCAGCTATGTGGACTATCTTCTGGGTCGGGTGATATGCTGCGACACGGCAGAACAGTTGCGCTGCTATAAGACGGCAATTACGGCAGAGGGAATGCTGTATCAGGGCTATGTGGCCCGCGCACTTCGGAAGGGCTGGATGGAAGACGCCTTCATCGGGCGACGTGCGGTGCAGCTCCGCATCGACCATCTGGAAAAGGAACTGGCCTGTCTGCAGAAAGAGCTGCGGCATTGGCAGCCGCTCCAGAAGCAGCTGACCGGCCTGCAGGAGCCGCTTTTTACCCAAAGATTCGTCCGAATCGATGTGGCGCAAAAGCAGGAGGACTACCAGCGCGTCCAGACGATCATCAAGGAAATCGCAGAAGTCAAAAATCAGCTTTCCCAGTTGAATCTGTTCTGGTTGGATGAGCAGCGACGCATCATTGAACAGTTGAAAGAAGAGATCCTTGCATTCAATAAGGAAAAAGATGCGAAAAATGTGCAAAAAGGGAAGTTGGAAGACCGCATCCATCAGCTGGAATATGAGATCTTGCCGGAAAAATACCAACGGTATGAGGCTATCGAAGATGTTTTGAACGAGGAGTTCACGAAGGAATACCGAGAAACCATCGGCGTTCCCCGCTATCGGCAGGAGCTTGTCCGCTTGAAAAAGGCAGATGTCATCCGCAAGAACTTTGGCGACAGTTTGGCGCAGAGCACAAAGGCGATGGACGGGGCTCAGAAGAAACTGTTTGCAGCACGCAGAGAATATGCAGAACGGTTCAAACCCTGTGCATTCCAGATCGAGGTGATGGATAACACCGAATACGAGGAAGAACGGCGTACTCTGCAGGAAAGCGAGCTGCCCCGATACAAAGAAAAAATTCGGGCGGCACGGGAAAGCGCAATGGAGCAATTCCAGAACGATTTCCTTGCCAAACTGAAATCCAGCATCGACCAGGTGCAAGAACAGGTGCACAATTTGAACAAGGCCCTGCGCCAGGCACAATTTGGCACAGACAAGTACCAATTCCGTGTAGGGCCAAACCCGGATTATCTGGATTACTATAACATGATCATGGCAGATGAACTGATGGAAGGCGAATCCGGTCTATTCGCACTGCCCTTTCAGCAAAAAATACGGCCCATTGATCGAAAAACTGTTCAGCCAGATCACAATGGCAGACGATACGCAGCTCAATGCCCGCAAACAGAGCGAACTGCAGGAGAATATCGTCCGCTATACAGACTTCCGGACGTATCTGAAGTTTGATTTGGAAACGACCGATCAGAACGGTTCCAAGCAGCTGCTTTCTCAAACACTGAATATGAAGTCTGGTGGTGAAACACAAACGCCATTCTATATTGCGGTGCTGGCCTCGTTTGCCCAGCTGTACCGCGTCAACGATGCTACCCGTTTTGGTAATACGGTGCGTCTGGTGGTGTTCGATGAAGCTTTCAATAAAATGGATAGTGACCGGATCACGGAGAGTGTACTCCTTCTCCGAAAGATGGGGCTGCAGGCGATCATCTGTACGCCGCCGGATAAGGTCTCGGACATTATGCCCATTGCAGACCGTACATTATTAGTGGACAAATCCGGATACCGGATGCACATCATTCCATTTGGAAAGGAGATGCAGAATGAAGGAAGCACAGGTGATCCTGAATCGTCTGCTGGATAAGTTTGAAAACAGTAAGCATCTTTCTGAACCCAACACATCCAGACGTCGGGTAATGCTGCGCATTGATAAAAGGGAGTTGCCGGAGTATCAATACGAAGATGCGGTGGTTCGGGATGCTTACAATATTGCAGCGCGGGAGCTGGAGCAGCAGGCTTTGGTGCGTCTGGAATGGGCGAGAAAGCAGAGCGTTCTCTCCTGCATTGTGCTGGATCTGGAACGGGTCGCACAGTGCTATGAATGCGCCGACAGAGTGCATCCGCGAAAAAAGGCAGAAGAGGTTGCAAACATCATCATGCAGAAGCTGGCAGACAATCCCGTTCCATGGATCGCGGCATGGAGGAATGCTGTATGTGCTCAGGTGCGGAACAGCATGAAAGTGCCAACGTATTGCAGGGAAAACGACGGTCTGCTGCAGGAGCTTTTGCTCACGTTTCAACGGTATGCGGAGCTGTCCGGCAGTGTGACGATGCGTGCATTCAGCAGCCAGTGTTTTCACGATACCAAGTATTTTGAGCGAAATGTACGGGAGCTGTTTCTTACCATTGCACGAAAGTACAATACCCAACTGGCGGCGGCCTGTACAGAAGCGGAACTTGGTGAGCGGGATCAGCTTGCATTTCTGGGAATCTATGCCCGCCCGGAGCTTTACGAACTCTCGGGCGATTGCGCGATCTGCTTGAAGAAGGGAGAACTACAGCTCAGCGCAGCAGAACCTTATGGATTGGCTTTGCCCAGTACACTTGTGTCAGAGATTGTGGACATTGAACTGAAAAACATCTGCTGCATTACCTTTATCGAAAATAAAACGAACTATGATGAATATTTGCTGGCGGAAAAACAGCCGGAAGAACTTGTTGTTTATCACGGCGGCTTTCTGAGCCCGCGGAAGAAAAAACTTTTTGAAAAACTGGCTGCTGCGGCAGGGGAAACCATGCAAATTCGATTCTGGGCAGATATTGATCTGGGCGGTTTTTGCATGTTTGAAAACCTGCAAACGGTGTTCCCACAGCTTGAACCCATGCGTATGGAAGGGCGCTTTGTGGAACAGTACCACAAAAATGGCCTGAAGCGGCCGGAGCAGTATCTGAAGAAGCTGAAGGAAGAGCGGAATGCGGGAAGACATACGCTGTTTGTTGATGCAATTGATAAGATTTTGCAATATGGGGTCACAATCGAACAAGAAACATTTCTGGAGTAGAATTCATGCGAAGATAAGAACGTACTATCATTCTTCCCAAATGCCCTGAATTTTGGCACTTGCTCAGGCTGCTATTAAAAATCCCCGCAAGCGATTGCGTGAGAGCGTGAGAGAGTACACATAAAACTTCATAAGTAAAATAAACCCGCCCCGGTTTCCGTAACAGGATGATATGAACCCCAAAAGTTAGACAAAAATCAAATTAAGCGACCCCAACGGTCTGAATCCTGTATTGCACAGGGCTCAGGCCGTTTAGTTTTAATTTGATTCGGCGATTGTTGTAATAGTCGATGTAATCGATAATGGCCTTTTCAAGCTGGTCAATGGAATCAAATTTT
>ENA-OQET01000602-OQET01000602.1-human-gut-metagenome-genome-assembly--contig:-NODE-602-length-18530-cov-5.906374_pt1 | contig 18530 bp, 19 predicted proteins | sample MGYA00242800_ERZ504645 | MGnify/ENA primary metagenome ERZ504645 (study PRJEB26092, sample SAMD00036308) | human gut metagenome | host: Homo sapiens | study: EMG produced TPA metagenomics assembly of... | reverse complement strand
GTATCGGAAGCATCGCAACAGAATTCCGTTACACAGATGGAAAGAAACCGACAGGAGATTTAATTCCGGTAGACTACGCAAAGATTGGCGAAGGATATGGATTAAAAACTTATACATGCAAAACAATCGCAGAACTTGTGGCAGCATTAGAGGACGCAAAGAAACAGGAAGTTGCCTGCCTGTTTGACCTGAAAGTAATTCCAAAGACAATGACAGACGGATATGAATCCTGGTGGAACGTAGGAAATCGCAACAACTTCTGAAAAAGAAAGCGTAAGAAAAGCCTGCGAAGGTGTAATGGAAGGACGTAGAGAATCCAGAGCTTACTAAGATTTCAGGAGTTCTGTACGCTTGAACAAAAAAGTTTAAGCGTACAGAAGTACAATTAAGTACAATTAGGAGGTAAAGACAATGGGTAAAGTATTTGGCTATCCAGAATTTGACGAAAACGGCGAAAAATTTAACAACTTATGACAATGACTATAAAGAAATGATGATGGACATTCGTGTGTATCGCATGAAAGCCGGTCAGACAAGAACCTTCTTAAGAACAGGTGAGGAGACTGCAGTTCTGCTTCTCTCTGGAAAAATCACTTATGAATGGGAAGGCAATACAGAAACAGTAAGCAGAAAAGATGTGTTACCAGAAGGTCCTTGGTCAACAAAAACGTTCATAAATATTGAAAAAGGAAATTACGAACCATGGCATTTCTCAGTATTCGACTTTGAAGACAAACTCTATGCTATCATTGCGTGCGTAAGACATGGTGAGAAACAACGTTGCTGGCAAATGTTAGGCGAGTTCGATGAAGGGTTGACCACATTAAAAATATATCAAACGCCATTGACCGATTATAAATCATACAGGGGCTCTGCACTTGTTACGGATTATGGAGATTTTGTATTTTACAACTCTGTTGTGAATGAAAAGATTAAGAAAGGCAAATCGGTTGATGGAAGAGAGGTTATTGTGGCGAGTAGGTCTTTTGAATCTCTCATCAAAAAAATAAATCTTAACACATAATGTTAAACAATTTATGCTTTCCAGTATTTTATCATATATAATGATAATGGTAGTATTATATTTAGTATCGAACAGAATGGTACTATCTTATAATAGGCAAACAACACAATATAATCGTTTCAGCTTGTTAAATCCCTCGAGCGTTTTTTTTGTTGTATTTTTTACATTAGTATTTGCAGTTAGATATAATGTAGGTGTTGATTTTGTTAACTATTTAGATGAGTATCAATCAGTATATAAACTGGAATATTCAAAAAATGAAATTTTATACAAAAATATTGGTCTATTTCTGAATTCAATAGGAGCACATCCGTCTGTTTTCTTCGGATGTTTTGTTTTTTTACAGATTACTTTTTTTTACTTGCAGTTAAAAAAGAGATTTTTGTACTTCCTTTTCTGATAATATTCCTATTTGCAAATTCAGAGATTCAGACTTGGATGAATATTATTAGGAGTGCAACTGGGATGTGTATATGGCTTTATGCTGTTGATTTTGCAACTGATAGAAAACTTTGGAAGTATGTCGCCTTATGCATATTCGCTTCTTGCTTCCATCGAATCTCATTGGCTTATATTTTTTTATATCCAGTCATACTTTTTGCTTGTAAAATAGAAATAACTCGCAAATGGCAGTATGGAATTGTTGCATGTGCATTTATTGTAAGAATCCTATTTGAAACGTTTGCCACACAAATAATTCCGTTAGTATCAATATTCCAATCTATCTTGGGAGGAGAAAATGACTATTATGCAAATTATGATGTCCAAACAATGTTGATGGATTTGGATAACGAAAAATCAGGAACCGGCATTGCGTTTTTGGCGAAGTTAATTATAGATTTAATAATTATTTTTAATTCAAATAAAATTATAAAATTTTACGATTCTAGCAAATTTAAGACTTACTATTTTCTATTTATTGTAGCTCTTTTTACTTTTTATTGCTTCCCTGATTCAGTAATATCATTCTCTAGACCCTTTAGGTATTTCTATGTATTTAGAACGCTGATGTTGGGGTATTTTTCTTATTACTTATATAGAAATCGCAATATAGGTTTGAATGGATTATGTTTATTCTTGATATCTTGCTTATATCTTTCATTATTCCTATTTAATCAAGTATTTGCCAAACCAGAATTTTGCGTTTGGTATCAGACATGGTTTAATTATACATTATAGATATGGAAATTTCAGTTATTATACCTCATAGAAACTCAACATCCACATTGTCACGACTATTGGATTCAATCCCTTACGATGATGATGTTGAGGTAATTGTCGTTGATAATTCTGTCATCAAAGTTTGTAGAGATGATATATGTTCAAAGCGTAAATATACTTTGATATATAGCGATCCGAACAAGGGAGCAGGTTGTGCAAGGAATGTGGGTTTATCTATCGCATCGGGTAAATGGGTCTTTTTTGCTGATGCAGATGACTACTTTAGTGCCGAAGCCTTTTTGTCTTTTCAAAAGTATTATTCATCTGCGAACGAGATAGTATTTTTTAAATCACGAGGCATATACGATGATACAGGAGAACCATCACAAAGATCTGACCATTACAATAGATTAATTGATGAATTTGTGGAAGATGATTCCAAGGAAATAAATCTTAGACTTCTATTCTCGGTTCCATGGGCAAAACTGATAAAAAAAGATTTGATTGATAGACATAATATCTCTTTTGAGGAGATTCTAGCAAGTAATGATATCAATTTTTCTGTAAAGACAGGATATTATGCTAAAAAAGTTGCGATAGATAATACTGTTGTATATATTGTAACAACAAACAGAGGTAGTCTTACAAATAGAAAAGACATCAACACTATTAGGTCAAGATATAGTGCGTACATTCGACGGAATAGATTCCTAAAAGAAAATGGATTAGGTAGTATGCAACAGTCTGTAATGTATTTTATATATATTGCGTTCCAATCTAGTCCCAAACATTTTCTTTCATTTTTGGCAGAGGCAATTAGGGAAAGACAAAATATTTTTATTGGATACTCAAAATGGCTAATGTCTTTTATTAGTAGTAGAAATAAAGAAAATACTGATAAAAAATACATTGTCAAGTAGTTAAAAAGATACTTTTATGACATGTATGTTTTGCAAAAGCCCATTATAGGATTACTATTATGAATATTCTCATCTTAATGGATATGCCTTTATTCCCATATCGCATATATGCGTACAATGAATTGTCGAATAGAGGATATGATTTAACAGTTATTTCTGTCAGTGATGAAGATACGAGGTATGATCTTCCTCTCAAGTTTGAGCATATTAGACTTGAAAAGAAAGCTATTGGAGGTTTTGTAAAACTGGAACATTTCAGCCAGATAGAACCTAACAAATACGATGTGATTGTTGTCGATCCAAATCTCCGAATGTTGGATTATTATCAGTTCTATCGAAACAAATATTGGGATAAACTGATAGGTTGGGGGCATCACAAAGGGTGTACAACTGGAAATAAGTTGGCGGAGAAGTTTCGCTTTGCATTCTTCAAAAAAATTCAAGGCGCTGGTATTTTATGATTATCAGACAAGGGACGAATATCTGGAACATGGGTTCGAGCCCAAGCAATCCTATGTGGCAAACAATACTCAGTATGTCAATCTTTCTATGGTCGATTTGAAAGCTAATCGAGATAGTTTTATTTATGTTGGTCGTATCCAAGAACGTAAGGCTGTTGGTTTGGCTTTGGAGGCTTTTGCTTTGACTAAACTCGCTACCAAGAATAACTACTTAAAATTTAAAGTAGTAGGTGGAGGTGATTCTTCTCAATTAAAAGAGTTGTGTTGTCAACTTGGAATAGAAAATGATGTCATCTTCACTGGACCTATACATGATGAAAAGAAGCTGGCAGAAGTGTTTAACTCAGCCTATGGCTATGTATCTCCAGGTCATGTAGGTTTAGGTGTACTTCATAGTCTCGCATTTGGCGTTCCTGTCATTACCTGTAATGACTGCAAGCATAGTTTGGAGGTTGTAAACTGCAAAGAGGATAACAGCTTCCTCGTTGGTTTTGATAAATACTCGATAGCCCAAGCAATGGCAACTCTGTGTACCGATGAGAAACAATTTTCTAAGATGTCATCTGCTGCTCATAAATACTATCGGCAGTATTGCACTATAGATAAGATGGTAGATGGTGTGGATGATGCCATCAAGCATATCGTAAGTTTATGGAAGAAATAAAAGGTTACCAAATAATCTATGTATTAGAAGATTCCTTGTTGTTGTACAAGAACTTTGGAGTCTATCGCTTTCAAAAAGAAACAAAAAAATTGATTATCTCTGCTCTTTCCTAGTAGATGGAAAGAAAAGACTTCTCTGTGCCTGCCGACTTGCTAACAGGCTATTCAGACTCTCTCCTCGGTGTTGTGAGCGTCTTTCTGAAACTCTGTTCGTAGTTTCTCTGGTGAATAAGGTATGGGTTGTAGATACCGAGAAAAAGAATATCTCTGAGATCAATGTACAACGAGAGGGTTTTAGCACACCTTTGAACCTCTGTAAGGCAAATGACAAAGTTTATTGGGGAGACTATGGTGCAAATTCAGCATACGGTTCGGTAAATATCTATAGCCTCAACCAAGAGTTGCAAATGGAGGTAGTTTACACCTTTGCAGAGAATACTGTCAGACATATACATAATATCGTGTTTGATGAAGCAAATAATCGCTTCTGGATATTTACTGGTGACAATGAAAAACGGGCAGGAATATACATAGCGTCTACTAATTGGAAAGAGATTGTTCCCTTCAAAACTGGAGAGCAGAAGTATAGAGCTGTAGTCGGTTTTCCATATAAGGATGGAATCATTTATGCTACGGATTCTGTAGAGCGTGAGAATTTCTTGTATTTGATTGACAAGGAAGGAGTCGAGAAAAAGCTCATGTCTATCAACGGAAGTGTTATTTACGGAGGTGTTTCGAAGAACAAATATTTATTCTCAACAACCGTGGAATCTTCCGAAAACAAAGGTCTATTCGCATACTTGTCAACCGAGCTAGGAGGTGGTATTAAGAATCGTAATGTCGAATTATTAGCTGTTGATAAGAACTCTGTAGAGATAGAGTGCATTGCTCGATATGAGAAGGATGTTTGGCCAATGAAGCTTCTTCAGTATGGCGTTATCAATATCCCTTGCGGTCAGGAAGACAACACAAACCTTTGGTTTCTGCCGGTGGCTTGTAAAAAAGTAGATGGACAAAATGTTCTGATTAAAAATCTATGAAATCCCCCATGAGCTAAAAACTCGCCAAAGAGTTAAGCTGAAGTTACCTTTGTGGTGTATAACCTAAAATGAGGTAACTGTATGGCAGAAATAACATTAGTTGATACAGTGTGCTTGCGGTATTGACATCTACTTGAAGGTAGTGGTGGCGACGGTAGACGGAGCTGGTTTTCCACATGAGCCCCACTCTTTCAAGACTTCCACGAGTTCTTTGAACGAATTGAAAGAATGGTTCATGAGCAGGAGTTTCTTCCGGCAACAACGAGAGTGTGGGTAAAAAGTACAAGAATCACTCATGGAAACAAATAGGTAAAAGGGGGAATAACTGAAGCCGCATGTGCAGCGACTCAAACAAAGAATACATTCCTCCATGAGCGATACCATCGCATCGCAGCCCGTAGAGATAAGAAGCGCGCTTTGATTACAGTAGGACATTTCCAACTTATAGCCGTATATCTCATTTTGAGTACTGGCGCAAGATACCATGAATTTGGAGCAAAATATGTGTAAAGCAGGATAGAAAAGAAGCGGAAGGCCTATTTGTCAGCGGAGCTTAAGAAGTTGGGATATACGGTCTCACTTTGGTAGTTCCCGACCCCGATTATGGAATTGGTCTCAACAACTAAGCACCAAAGACTGTGACGTATGGACACGTGTATGAAATTTTTGAACTCTTAGTTGTTTTCATCTTAACGTTTACAATAGCCGCACTGATGGTCTCATAAGTGCTAATCTTTCTTTTGCTCTAAATGCTCGGTCTTATTTTATTTTTAGTACAAACCTATTTTACACAATGTGTAGGGCGCTTAATATTTACGTATGAAGATCAAAAGATTTATAGGTATCATACAGAGTCGAGGCTTATGTAATTTGTCATACCGGATGTGGTATATGGCAGAGGTGAAGACAGGATTGTTGGCAAAGAAGTTCCCGACCATTCCTACTGATGTAAAATTGCCAAGTTTAGTGGAATGGAAAAATACGGACAGATTTTATTTTAAAGATAGAGAATCATTGTCTATCCCAAAGCATAAGAGTGAGTCTTTGTTACTAAAAGCAGAAAGAATCCTTTCTGGCCAATTACGATACTTTAGTGCTGAATGGCGTGACTTAGGTAAGGATTGGAGTTGGCATCTGAACTATACAACAGGCTTTGAGTATGATCGTCTACAGCATTGGACTTGCATTAATGAGCTCAACCTGCAGTCGGGTGACATTAAGTACGTATGGGAGGCTTCTCGTTTCTGCTTCTTATATGATATTGTACGTTATGATTACCATTACAATGAAGATCATTCGGAATTTGTCATTGGTAAGATTCTTGACTGGATTGAGAAGAATCCTTTGAATTGTGGACCGAATTACAAGTGCAGCCAGGAGATATCTTTAAGAGTGTTGAACTGGTTGTTCGCCCTCAACTTCTATAAGAATAGTGATACGCTTACGGATGAAAGATGGAATGTGATTATTCGTTCTATCTATTGGCAGATTCGACATGTGTATTCGAATATCAACTTCTCGCGCTATGTGGTTAGAAACAATCATGCCATCACAGAGACGATGACTGTGTACCTAATGGGCTTGATGTTCCCGATACTATCCGATTCCAAGAAATGGAGGAAGAAAGGCAAACGATGGTTTGAACAGGAAATAGATTATCAGATTGCTGAAGACGGTAGCTTCATTCAGAATAGCATGAACTATCATCGAGTGCTGATTCAGTTGTTGACTATTGCCATTGCTATTAGTGAGAAGAATGGAGATAAGTTCAAGGTAAAGACATACGAAAAAGCACATAAGGCTCTGAACTTTCTGTACCAGTGTCAAGATGAGGTTTCGGGATGGTTGCCAAACTATGGCTTTAATGATGGAGCTTTGTTCTTCCCACTCTCGGATTATGACTATAGAAACTATCAACCTCAGTTGGATGCGTTACATTATTTGCTCGTAGGCAAAACATTGTATGGCTCACTGATGGAAGATTCGTATTGGGTTACAGCCTCTATCAGGCCGACACTAAATATGCAAGCATTGGTACGAAACAATGGAATTACAGCTTTTGAGACAAGTGGATATTATGTGATCCGAGAAGACCTCACACTCTCCTTTATCCGTTGTGGTCGATGGAACGGAAAAGGTGATTGTACGGATGAGTTGCATCTTGACGTATGGTACAAGGGCGAGAATGTGCTCATTGATGGAGGGTCATTCAGATACAACACCACTCCAAAACTGATACGTTATTTCGGTGGGACTGAATCGCATAATACCGTTATGATTGGAGCGAATGACCAGATGGAGAGAGGTCCCCGTTTTATTTGGATGTATCCACCTACAATCAATAGTGCAAAGATTAGTGAGTCACCTTCTCAATATATTTTCGAAGGTGAAATTGAAGCGTTCAAGCATGTTAGAAAGGGTATTCGCCATAAACGCACCATTACAAAAGACAAGAAGCATGCAGTTTGGTTTGTGGAGGATGTCGTGTACAATGCGGAAGGCTATACAGTCAGCCAACTTTGGCATACTGCCTCTAATCATATTGCTTTTGAGAATGAGGAGGCAAATAAGGTTAGCAAGGGAACAGTCTATTCAAGTTACTACGGAATACTAGAACCTTGTAAGCAGATTGAGTTCAGCTCAAATAAGATGATAAAAACAAAAATTACTATACAATAATGAAAGTACTATATTTTCATCAGCACTTTACGACACCTAAGGCTGGTGGGGCTATTCGCTCATATGAGTTCGCAAAGCGATTGATACAAAAAGGACATCAGGTAACCATGGTAACAGGTAACAGTTTTGGTCTGTTTGGTTTGCCTGCAACAAATAAGAAGGATGTTTACCGTGGTGATATTGATGGCATTGATGTAATCCAGATTGCTATTCCTTATTCGAATCGCGATAGTGTAGCTAAAAGAGCAATGATTTTCTTGAAGTTTGCGCTCAAGTGTATACATCATGCAATGCACGAAGATTATGATATCGCTTTTGCAACCACTACTCCTCTTACAGCTGGTATTCCTGCCATTTGGGCAAAGTGGTTCAGAGGTAAGGATTATGTCTTTGAGGTGCGCGACTTGTGGCCAGAACTGCCTAAGGCGATGGGAATGAAGAACCCTTTCTTGCTATGGGGAATGAGCATGCTGGAGTGGTTGAGTTACCATAACGCCAAAGCTTGCGTAGGTTTGGCTCCTGGAATTAAGGAGGGTATTACCCGTCGAAGTCAGATGAACAAGGAGGTTGCGATGATTCCAAATGGTTGTGATTTGGACCTCTTCAGTCCAGGTAAGCGTAAAGAACTGCATATAGAAGGCGTTGCTTCTACCGATACCGTGGCCGTTTTCGCCGGAGCTCATGGTTTGGCAAATGGTTTAGATGCCGTACTGAATGCTGCTGCTGTTTTGAAGGTTCGCGGAAGAAATGACATCAAGTTTGTCTTTGTGGGCAATGGTAAGCTCAAGCCCGTTTTAGTGGAGCGTGCAAAGGCAGAGAATCTAGATAACTGTATCTTCCTTGATTATATGCCAAAAGCAGAATTGAGCAAGATTATCTGTTCTGCAGATGTGGGTATGCAGATTTTGGCAAATATTCCAGCTTTCTATTATGGTACATCTCCTAACAAGTTCTTCGATTACATTACTGCAGGTCGTCCTGTAATAAACAACTATCTTGGTTGGTTGGCTGACATGATTAAGGAGAATAATTGTGGTGTAGTAGTTGAACCTGATAATGCAGAGGCGTTTGCAGATGGTATGGTTTATTTGGCAGACCATCCGGAGAAGCGTGAGGAATTCGGAAAGAATGCACGCAGACTTGCAGAACGTGAGTTTGACCGCAACAAACTGGGAGCTCAGTTCGTAGAGTTCCTTGAGAAAGTAAACAGTTCGAAATAATAACTCCTATACAAAAGATGTATCGATATTGCTAAAATATGCCTTATGTAATGCTTATAATACATTATTATTCTGTGATATAGTTTGAACTTTGCTTTTTAACATCTCAGAACAATAAGGCATGTTATCTCTGTGTATGGATGGAATTCGGATATTGATTTTCAATGGTGAGTAGTAAAAAAAACTATAAGTTGAAAGTTTCTATATTCACTGCGAACAAAATTTTAAAATTTATGTATAACAGTGAAGATCTTGAAAGGTTTTATCTTCAGTACCAGAGTGGGACTTCGTTTCATGGTGAATTATCCAGTCCTTTTGTGTGAAAAACGAGGTTTCTTATAATGTGTTCCACAAACGGTATATGGATACTCGTAAAAGGATATTTGAAGTCAAAGTTGACGGGCTTCTTGTTGAAGATGAAGCAGAAGTCAAATTCAGTAAGCTTCATAGTGTATCCCAAAATACTCCTGTTCATATATGGATTGACATTCGCATGGGCAATGAATTACATTTGTCCCAAAAGAATTTAAGTTGCGATAATTTGGTTCGGATAGTCAAGAAGCTAGAGGGTTTATGTTGAGTGTTAAAGGATTCCATCGTTGACTGCAACGAGATCTAGTGCAAGGTGAAGGTACGAGACACCTGCTACAAAAGATATGTCTGGTGTCCGGTCAACCGTGAAGAAAAGATTGTCATCTACTGTTATGGGGAAGGTTCCTGCAGCCGTGATACCCTGAAGAATATTTTGGGTGACCGGCAGCTCAAGGCGCTGCAGTCGGACGGTTATAATGTATACATGTATTTGGAGGACAGACTGTACAATACGGAACACCTGTGCTGCCTGGCTCATGCGCGCGCCAAGTTCGTGTATGCATACGAGCAGGGCGGTGACCTGAATACGAAACAGATGTTGGAATATATCGGGTGGTTGTATGGGCAGGAAGACAGCTGTCGCCAGTCCGGCTTTTTCGCAGAGGAGATAACCTGGCAGCGAAACTCCCTGCAGACAAAGGATGTCATCAGTCGCATACGCAGTTTCCTGAATGTGCTGACCTCTGAGGGGCATCCTCCTCGGGGGATCTGATGGAGAAGGCTGTCAATTACCTGAAGAGCTTTTGGAATCAGATATTCGCTTATTTGAAAGACGGTCGCAACAGCATCGACAATACCATTACGGAGCGTTTCATCCGCCCTTTGGCAGTAACCGGATGGTGAATGTGTCGGCCGCCTATCATACTTTGATATCCACCTGCCAGGCCAACAGTATATCCGCCCCGGCTTATTTGAAGAGATTTTTCCGTGAGGTGGTCAAAGGACGCAGGAATTATGAGAATCTGCTGCCGATGACCATCGGAATCAATACTGACAAACTTTAAAAATCAAGCCCGGTTTTTGAAAACTTTAAGAGGAAAGCTCCCCAAAGCGGCTTTCCCTATGGGGTACGTCAAAATTGGACGCTTACATTTCTTGACAGGAGGCTCCATCGGGTTTTCTATATGATTTTACATGCTTTGTTTCATTACCGAAGGCTTATCCGTCACATTGGACCGTTTTACTAAAAGCATTGATTGGGACAAGTGGATGTCCGTTTGTAAGGAGTATAGATATCAAAATTTCACATTTACATATAGCAAAGCAGTTTATGAATTGTGTGGAGTTGAATTACCATTCGATAGTCAATAAGACAGAAGGAGGACGACCTATTTATAAAATAATAAAATTATGTTATACATAATAGCACATTTTCTTAGAGATAAGATGTCATGGTTGTGGGGGCTGATTGATATAGTTAACTCTTGGTTGTTTTTTTTCGCTATGGAAAGAAGCTGAAATTGGCGGAGGTCAAGTTGGATAGAAGTAGCAATCTGTTGAGGGCATATAGGTTGAGGGTGATACCGATTCGTGAAGTTTCGACGATTATGCTCGTAGAGTTCTTTAAACGCCAGCCGAAGGAAGCTTTCAAATTCTTCAAGCCACATAGGTTTGATGTTGCTTCGATTATGAAGTTGCAGAAGAATAAGTCGTTCCTAGGATATGTTCTGGTGGACGAGTACAATGTTGCGGAGTTTCAGAATTTAGGTTTTAAGGGGACGATAGTTGGATATTGCTTCAACCGCTCGTTCTTTCATGGAAAGGGGTTTCGTGGGCGTATGGTGGATATTGACTATCGTGGACGTGGTCTCGGAACGTTGATGAACAAGATCTTGAACGATGTGGGGTTTAGCATCGGCTTGCGATTGTTCGAAACGGTCAACAAGGAAAATATGGCTTCGTACAAAAGTGCAATGAAAGCTAGCAAGGTGATAGTGGTTAAGGAACTGCCAAATAATGATTTGTATTTGGAGATACTGAAAAATTAAGAATCAGAATATGATACTAAAATGGTTATTTGATCGAATTGTTGCGTTTTTCGGTTTGTTATTGCTTTGGCCAATATTGTTCGTAGTGACAATAATGGTAAAGGTAAAGATGCCTGGTGGTCCTGTTTTCTTTGTTCAGAAACGCGTGGGAATGGGTGGCAAGTTGTTTGACTGTCATAAGTTTCGTACGATGACTGTCAAACATAATGGTTCTACTGTTTCTGTGGCAGGTGATAACCGTATTACTCCCTTTGGTGCAACTCTTCGTCATTATAAGTTGGATGAACTTCCCGGTCTTTGGGATGTACTGATTGGTAATATGTCTTTCGTGGGACCACGCCCTGATGTGCCTGGGTATGCCGATAAACTGACTGGCGATGAAAAGGATGTATTGAAACTTCGCCCAGGTATTACTGGTCCAGCGACGTTGAAGTATCGGCTGGAAGACGAAATGATCTGTGAATTTGTGGCGAAACGTCAGGCAGAGGGTGATGTTCGTCCGATGCAAGAAATTGCTACAGAATATAATGATACTGTTATCTATCCAGATAAGGTACGCCTAAACTGCTATTATTATCGTCATTATAGCTTTATCAAGGATATTGAGATAATCTTTGCTACGGTACTTGGATTCAAAGTGAAATTTGCCGGTGAGGAAGTCTGATTGATTGAAAACAACTAATCAAAATATTATGTCTACAGAAGAAAGAAAAACAATATACCTTTGCCTTGCTCATATGAGTGAGGAAGGCTATGAACAGAAATATGTCAAAGAGGCATTTGACACCAATTGGGTGGTTCCGATGGGGCCAAATGTTAACGCATTTGAACAGAATCTTGCTGATTTCGCAAATGCGAATTCTGATGGCTCAAAGCTTGCCCGAAAGGTGGTGTGCCTCTCTGCCGGTACTGCTGCTGTTCATTTGGCATTGATTGCATGTGGCGTAAAGGCGGGGGATGAGGTGTGCGTGCAGTCGTTCACCTTCTGTGCTTCTTCGCATCCTATTATTTATCTTGGTGCAAAGCCGGTGTTCATTGACTCGGAGCGAGAAACTTGGAATATGGATCCGGAGCTGTTGGAGAAGGCGATTATTGAACGTAAGACTGTGACGGGTAAGTATCCGAAAGCGATAATTCCTGTGGCACTTTATGGTATGCCTTACGACTGTGAGCGCATTATGGCGATAGCAGACAAGTATGGTATTTCTGTGATTGAGGATGCTGCCGAGGGGATGGGGGCTCGCTTCAATGGTCAGGTGCTGGGTACATTCGGTCGTTTCGGTGTGTTGTCATTCAATGGCAACAAGATGATTACGACTTCGGGCGGTGGTGCGTTGATTTGTCGCAATGAGGAGGATGCGAACAACATTATGTGGCACGCTACTCAGGCACGCGATGCATATCCTTATTATCAGCATACGGAAATCGGTTACAATTACCGTATGAGTAACGTATGTGCAGGTGTCGGTCGTGGTCAGATGAAGGTGCTCGATAATCATATTGCGCATCACAAGCATGTGCAAAAACTATATAAGGAGCTGCTGAAAGACGTTAAAGGTATACATCTGCATGAACAGCCTGCCGATTCTCGTTACGACTCAAACTTCTGGCTCTGTGCAGCTACTCTTGATGAGGACATTTATATCCAAGGTCAGGAGAAAGCTTACAAGGAAGTCATCAAAACTGCCGTAGGTGGTGCTGCCGGTGTGGTTAAAGAGGTAAATTCGGCTGTTACGGATTGTCAGCCTAACGCCAATGTGGAGGCTCTTCGCATGTTCATGTTCTCGAAGAAGATTGAATGTCGCCCTGTGTGGAAGCCGATGCATAAGCAACCGGTATACGCTGATGCTGTGGCATACGTGAGTGGTGTGTCGGAAGAAATCTTTAAGATTGGTTTCTGTTTGCCAGCTGGTCCGTATGTGACGGATGATGATGTACGTTATATTGTTGATTGCATCAAGGAGGCGATTATCAATTAATATGAAACAGTTTTTTATTGGTGTTTGGCAGTTCATTAGTTATTTGTTCTGGCCTCAGAAGACAGATAAATCAAGGTATGATGCTTAAATAGTTGATTATTATTTAGGATATCTCAATACGGCCAAATATCTTTGTCAAAAATTGCAATCAATAAATAAAGTCTGTTACTATAAAAAATATTAAGGATTCGCGACGAACGACAAAAAGTTTTTTGCGAACTACATATCCTAAAAATCATGTAGCTGAGACAGGAATTCTAAGAACAGGATTATGATTTTATCGGAACTAATACAAACTATCCACAACGAGATAGTAAAGCGGGATTTAATGTATGAGCATACACCTGCGAATAAAGCTATTCTCGAGCAGAAGTGCGGTGGAACTTTTGAGGCTGTACTAACAGGGAAAGGGGATACGAAGTGTTTAATTCCTCAAGTAGGAACTTTGCATTTTCTCTTCCGCGGTCAAGGTGAAGAGTATATTCCTTGTTCGCCTTCGCTTTATCGTGGTAATCCGACAGATGTAGAAGTGTTCGTGGAGAGGATGCGCCTTGTGGTGTTCCGACGTTTATTGGCATCCCACCCTGTAGTGGAGCAGTTTTTCTGGAAACATAGATTTCTTGTAGATGAAGAAGGGTTGGCGCAACATTATGGTTTAAAGACCTCGGTTCTGGATTTGACAAGTAGTTTGGAGGTGGCATTGTTCTTTGCAATGTGTCCTTACGACAGCGAACATGACAGGTACTGCTATCATAATGATGGCAAGGAGCATGAGGCTGTTCTATATGTCTTTCTGCCGATATTCGATAATGAACCAATCCCTATGTTGGATGGGAACGGATTCTTAAATGGAAGTATCAAGCCTATTGGTTTGCAGGCATTCAGACGTCCTGGAGCACAGCAAGGGTATGGCTTGCATCTGTCAAAGGAGGAAAGCTTGAAAGCGTATATGTATAGGTTTACGTTCACATGTGAGGAGTCGGAAGCTTACTACAGAAAATTTGCTGATGGTGATGGACTTTGGATAAAAGATGAATTAGTGGATAAAGCAAAGTCAATTACTAAGCAGGAAGTCTTTTCATTCGATGTGTTCAACGAAACATTTTGCGACTACAGACCTAAAGGATTTTCTGGCAATAAGTTGAAGAAGTGCTTGCCAAACGGCATCAAGTTAAAAACAAAAGTTGAAGATGTGGTCTTTACCGCAGAGGAACGTACTCAAATAATCGAACGATGGAACAACGATTTAGGTAAATCGATGGCTTCTACCATTTTCCGAAAGAAATGGTTTGAACATGAAGGTGTTGAAGATAGCAACGACGGGCAGCAACGTATTGTAGGCATACATAATGAGCATGCATTCAGATCTTTGAAGCAGTTGGAAACCCAGCAAATGCTTTTGATGATAACATGTCCTGATGGTCCTGAAGGTGCTGAGTGGAAAAACTACACCAATACTCCATGTACGAGAAAAAAGATGAAAGCCCCCGACAATACCCAATGGACAAAAGTTCCAGCAAGAATGGAGGATATGTTTGGTAATCCGTATCTGACGGAAAAGGATTGGTGGATATGAAGTAAATGGTGACATTCTATCTCAACTATATGCACTTTTCTCAGAAAAACTACTCCCAAACGTCTTTTTTCTTTGGTTACATAGTTTTTAATCCTCACCTTTGCATCGTTGATCAACGAAACGTGTGAATAGGAAAACGAATTTAAATCTCTAAAGAAAAAAAGTATGAGTGTAATTTTCAGGACGGTGGAGAGACCGTACGGACCCCAGGGTTGAAAACTCTCCCAAGAAGTATTATCCGCAGTTGGCTAACATTGGGGCAAAGCGTGGATTTGGCGTTTAATTGCACAGAAGATGCAGGACCGCTCTTCTCTGTCTATCGGTGACATCAAGAGTACGATGCAGAACTTTGTGGAAAAGCTGAAAGAGCAGTTGCTGGAAGGAAAGACGGTTAATATAGCCGGGCTGGGTGTCTTTATACTGGCAGCCAAATCGAAAGGTGAGGAAAAGGCTGATGACGTGACAGCCAAGAGTGTGGAGAGCGTCCGTATCTGTTTTCAGGCGAATAGGGAACTGAAGATATCGAAGGCTGCTACCCGTGCTGGAGAAAGGCTGGATTTGGTGAGTTTGGATGATTATCTTAAGGGGAAGACTTCTACAGATGGCGGCTCCGGTTCGGAAGGAGGAGGTTCGGATTCGGATGGAGACCAAGGTGAGAATCCACTGGGATAACAGTAGCTATGAATTATTAATCAGATAATGGATAATCTTTATGAAGAAAACGTGGAATGTGATTTTGAAACTTATTATTGCCGTAGCGAGTGCTGTGGCAGGTGTGATTGGCGGACAGACAATGATGTTTTAGTCCGATAGGATTTGATAAATAAAAAATGAGAAGAGCTGCTGGCAGGAAATCTGTCGGCAGCTCTTTTTTTAATCCTTGTATGCTTCTTCGTGTACCCCCGCTACTGCTCGTCCGCTGGGGTCGTTCTTTCCTTGGAAAGAGGCGTCCCATGCCAGCGCTTCGGCGGTGGAGCATGCCACACTGGGTACGCTGGGAACACTCCGGGCTGCGCTTTCACTGGGGAAATGCTCTTCGAAGATGGTGCGATAGTAATACTCTTCCTTATTTTGCGGGGTATGTATCGGGAAGCGTTCGGCGGCATGTGCCATCTGTTCGTCGCTGACGGCAGCGGCAGTGACGGCTTTCAGCGTATCAATCCAACTGTAGCCCACACCGTCGGAGAACTGTTCTTTCTGCCGCCAGGCAACGCTCTGGGGGAGTATGTCGGCAAAGGCTTCGCGGACTACTTTCTTTTCTATCTCCTTGCCGGGGCACATCTTGACTGCCGGATTGATGCGCATGGCAACATCCAGGAATTCTTTGTCGAGGAAGGGGACACGTCCTTCCACTCCCCAGGCTGCAAGGCTTTTGTTGGCACGGAGGCAGTCGTACAGATGCAGTTTGGAGAGCTTGCGCACGGTTTCTTCGTGAAAGGCTTGCGGTGTGGGCGCCTTGTGGAAGTAAAGGTAACCGCCGAACACCTCGTCTGCACCTTCGCCGCTGAGTACCATCTTGATGCCCATGCTTTTGATGACACGTGCCAGCAGATACATGGGGGTGGAGGCGCGGACAGTGGTTATGTCGTAAGTCTCAATGAAATAGATGACGTCGCGGACAGCATCGAGGCCTTCCTGAACGGTATAGTTTATCTCGTGATGCACGGTACCGATATGACGGGCCACTTCGCGGGCTTTAATCAAGTCGGGAGCACCCTTCAAGCCGACGGCGAAGGAATGGAGCTGCGGCCACCAGGCATCTGCCTTGTTGTCTGTCTCGATGCGTTTGGCGGCATATTTCTTGGCGATGGCAGAGATGACGGAAGAATCGAGTCCGCCACTGAGCAGGACACCGTAGGGGACGTCGGACATCAACTGGCGCTGTACGGCGGCTTCAAGTGCGTCGTGCACAGCCGTGACTTGTGTGCTGTAGGCTGTCCGGCCTATCGAAGCCGGCGCGGCATTACGTTCGGCGGCAGGAGTGTAGTTGTCCTTCACAGCGGCATAGTCCATCCAGTCGCGGGTGTACCAGCGGTGCATCTTGCCCTCGCGCCCACGGTAGTAGTGGCCGGGAAGGAAAGGCTCGTACTCGTCGCAGAAACCCTCAAGGGCTTTCAGCTCACTGCCGAAGTAGATGTGTCCGTCTTTGTCGCGTCCTATATAAAGGGGGATTACGCCGATGGGGTCGCGGGCGATGAGGTAATCGTCCGTTTCTTCATCATAGAGGGCGAAGGCGAAGATGCCGTTCAGCTCTTCGAGGAAGCGGATGCCTTTGTCTTTGTAAAGGGCAAGGATGACTTTCGCAGTCGGAACCTGTCTGGAAGGCGTATTTTCCGGCATAGCGGGCACGGATGTCGCGATGGTTGTAAATCTCGCCATTGACGGCAAGCACCTGTTTGCGGTCGGGTGAATATAAGGGTTGTCCGCCGGATTCCGGGTCGACAATGGAGAGGCGTTCGTGGGCGAGGATGGCGAGCCGCTACGTAGATACCACTCCAGTCCGGCCCCCGGTGACGGATTCGTTTACTCATTAATAACGCTTGTTTACGCAGGGCTTGCGCTCCGTCGTGTATATTGAATATCGCTGTTATACCACACATGATCATTAAAAATTGAAAGTTGAAAATTAGTTGGTTTGTAAGAAACGGTCGATGGATCGGGCGACATTACGGCCGGAGGCCATCGCTTTTACGACTAGGCTCGCTCCGCTGACAGCGTCTCCGCAGGCGAATAGGTTGCTGTTGGCGGTATATCCGGCGTTGTCTACGGCGATGTTATCGCGGTTGTCGGTAGCCAATCGCAGTTCTTTGATCAATCCTTCTTGCTCTGGATGCAGGAAGCCCATGGCGAGGAAAACCAGATCGGCCTCGATGATCTCTTTCTTGCCGGTCTGTCTCATTTGCGGACGGCCTCCGTCTGGGGAGGGAACCCATTCGACTTCTTCTACCTCAACCCCTATCAGGTTGTTTTTCTCTCCGATAAAACGGTTAGAGGCTAGGTTCCACCGGCGGATACAACCTTCCTCATGGCTGCTGCTGGTTTTCAGTACTTGGGGATACATGGGCCAAGGTGTCGCCGGATTCTGTCCGACGGGTGGCTGGGGCATGATCTCGATCTGGGTGACACAGGCCGCCCCATGACGGTTCGCTGTCCCTACGCAATCGCTACCCGTATCGCCTCCGCCAATCACTAAGACTTTCTTGCCCTTACAATTGATCTGGCTTTTGGGAGGGATCGGGATGCCTTCTAAGATCCGGTTCTGCTGGCTTAATAACTCCAAGGCGAAATGTACGCCTCTTAAATGACGTCCCTCGATAGATAGATCCCGGGGAAACCTCGGCGCCGATCGCTACGCAAACAGCGTCGAAATCTTTCACTACATCTTTCGCTAATATCTCTTTGCCGACCATCGTGTTTACACGGAAAAGAATCCCTTCTTGCTCTATG
>ENA-OQET01000601-OQET01000601.1-human-gut-metagenome-genome-assembly--contig:-NODE-601-length-18542-cov-3.347000_pt1 | contig 18542 bp, 20 predicted proteins | sample MGYA00242800_ERZ504645 | MGnify/ENA primary metagenome ERZ504645 (study PRJEB26092, sample SAMD00036308) | human gut metagenome | host: Homo sapiens | study: EMG produced TPA metagenomics assembly of... | reverse complement strand
ATGTATATAAATTATATAACAGATATAGAAAACAGTATCCGAAAATCTGGTCGTGTGTTTGAAAACAAACAAAAACTGCTATGATACACCGACAAAATGCACAAAAAAGAGAGAGGGTTCGAGTATAAATTGCACATCTACACAGTTGATTTTAGAATGCCATATGTTATAATTTCACTGGTAAAAAAATTTATGTGAGGGGTGAGAATTTTGAAAAAATTATTAACCGTCATGTGTACTTTTCTGACAGTATTTCTGGCATGTCCTGTGGGTGTATGGGCAGCCGGAAACGGTGGGACAGGATCTGGTGTGCCGGTGTGGCTTTGTATCCCTTTTGCGGGCCTTCTTCTGTGTGTTGCAGTGATGCCGCTGGTAAAGGGTGAGTGGTGGGAGTCACATCAGCCCGTTGTGGTTGCATTCTGGATCGTTCTTATGATCATTCCGTTTGCAGTTGTTTACGGTGCCGGAAAAACTGCGGAAACAGTACTTGAGTGCGTGATCAATGACTATCTTACATTTATCATCCTGTTATTCGGACTGTTCTGTGTATCCGGTAATATTACAGTTGAGGGTGATTTTGCGGGTTCGCCAAGAGTAAATGTAGGACTTCTTGCACTGGGAACCCTGCTTTCCAGCTGTATCGGAACTACCGGAGCCAGCATGCTGATGGTCCGTCCGGTGATCAAAATGAATTCCTGGAGAAAGAGAAAGGGTCATATCATGATCTTTTTCATCTTTATGGTATCCAACATGGGTGGCTGCTTGACACCGATCGGTGATCCGCCGCTTCTGATGGGCTTCATGCGAGGAGTTCCGTTCTTCTGGAGTCTTCATCTTTTTCCGGTACTGATCCTTAATATGGTGATTCTTCTGTTTGTGTTCTATCATCTGGATATGCGCTCTTACAAGAAGGATATCGCAGAGGGACGTAAACCGGATATCAGCAAACCGGGTACCGAGTTTAAGATCGAGGGTCTTCATAATATCATCTTCCTTGTGATGATCGTTGTGGGTGTTATCTTAAGCGGAATGCTTCCAGGTATGCCTGTATTCCAGGATGCAGCCGGAAATGTAAAGGGGATTCATATTTTCGGTGAGGTTACTTTAAGTTTCCCGTCGATCATTGAGATCGTCCTGATCCTGGCAGCTGCATTTTTGTCCTTTAAAACAACAGATAAAAGGATCCGTGTGCGGAACCATTTTACCTGGGGTGCGATCAAGGAGGTTGCAGTACTTTTCATCGGTATTTTTATCACCATGCAGCCGGCCCTGATGCTTCTGAAAGCAGTAGGACCGAATCTTGGTATCACCGAGCCGTACCAGATGTTCTGGGCGACCGGAGCTTTGTCCAGCTTCCTGGATAATACACCGACCTATCTGGTATTTCTGACAACAGCGGGAACTCTCGGATTTACAAACGGAATCGCAACAACGCTGGGAACGGTTCCTGTAAAGCTTCTTTCTGCGATTTCCTGCGGTGCTGTATTTATGGGCGCCAATACATATATCGGCAATGCTCCGAACTTTATGGTCAAGACACTTTCTGACGAAAATGGTATCAACATGCCGTCCTTCTTCGGATATATGGCATGGTCCATTTGTTTCCTGGTACCGGTGTTCATCATCGATATGCTGGTATTCTTTTTATAAGGGAGGAGGATCAATATGCAGGATAATAACATTCGAGAGAAATGCAGAGAGCTTGCCACCAGACTTTATGAACTGGATGGCGAGGTTTATGAAAGCGTAGGATCTTCCCTTGGACGTACCTTCACCGGTGACAGAGAAGGCACTATCCGGAACTTAAGTGCTCTGATGTATACCAAACCGGACGGACATCTTCTTCGAAGCGAGATGGCACTGATCAGCAACATGGCCAGGACCATCAAGGATAAAGAAGAAAAAAGCCGTCTCATGAAGAAATATGATGAGATCTTTCAGGAGATCCTGACGCTGCCGGAGACTTTTGTTGCTACGGATATCATGGATAAGGAACGTGTGGCGCTGAATCATATGATCAAGCGCAGGGAAAAAATCTCTGAGAATGACCATCTGGTCATCTGCATCAGCCGTACACAGGGAAGTGGCGGTAATGATATCGGTTTCGGACTGGCAGACAAGCTTCGGATCAACTATTATGATGTGGAGATCTTTGATCAGGTATTAAGGCGCCTTGAGGCGGAAAAGGGCGCGGTCAACGATGCGGAATATTTTGCGGATTTCAATAAATATGAGAAGAAGCATAAATTTGATCCCAAGGGCTGGTTCCGGGAATTCAACCGTTACCATGGTCTTCCGAAACAGGATGCGGTATTCTTTAACATGAGTGACCTGATCTGCGATCTGGCCTCAAAAGGAGGACTGCATCATTATGGGAAGGTGTGCGGATGCGATCCTCAAGAACAATCACATTCCGCATATCAGTCTGTTTATCACAGCTCCTTTTGCTATCCGTGTGCAGCATGTTATGGATGTACGGAAGATGAATATGAAGCAGGCAGTCCGTTTCCTGAAGAAGATGGACAGCCAGCACAGACGGTATTACAATTTTTACGGCGGAGCTCAGTGGGGCAAGCCGGATAACTACGATCTTTGTATCAACAGTGCAAGCTTACGGAATCAATGAAACGGAGAATCTGATCCTGAAGCTTTTGAATGATCAGATCCACTAAGAGATAAAAATATGAGCAGCACGGAAGAAAGAAAAAGTTCCGGAAGGGGTTTTTAGCTTAACAGGCTGCAAACAGAAAAAGAATCAGAACAGAGTTCCTGCATTCTGAGGTAACCTTCTGCCAGACAGAAATACCTCAGAATGCAGGAATTTTTTTTCATATTTTGTTTATAAAAACTTAATCTTGATTAACTTTTTTCATTTAGGGGATTGACATTCGAAAAAACTTAGTATAAACTAACCTATGAGTTAGTACTGACTAATTAGACTGAGTTAATTAATATAAAGAAACGGAGGGATTCCATGCAGCCGATTTTATTTTTACAGTCAGGTGATACTGGCACGATCAAGCGTATTTCCGGAGCGGAGGATACAAGAAGATTTCTTGCAGGCCTTGGTTTTGTTGAGAATGCGGAAGTGACAGTTATTTCTCAGTTTGACGGCAATCTGATCGTAAATGTCAAGGATTCCAGAGTAGCAGTCAATAAGGAAATGGCCAGACACATTATGGTGTGACCGGACTGTGCGGCAGTGACCGGTAGTGGATTTGCCCCAAACTGCGGAAAGGCGCAGTTGAGGATAGATTAGGAATTGGAATATGAACAGGGAGGAAAAGAGAAATGACTTTACGTGATGCAGCAGTAGGTTCTACAGTAGTTGTTTCCAAGATCACCGGCGACCCGGCTTACAAGCGCCGTATCATGGATATGGGAATCACAAAAGGCAGCGAGGTTTATATCCGAAAGGTAGCTCCTCTTGGAGATCCGGTTGAGATCACCATCAGAGGTTATGAGCTTTCCCTGCGTAAGCATGACGCAGCATGTGTGGAAGTAAAGTAAATAAGCTTCGAAAAATGACAGAGCGTCAGGCTCTGACCTGAAAAAAGGAGGATACAAAATGTCTGTAACAATAGCTCTTGCCGGAAACCCGAACTGTGGTAAGACTACAATGTTCAATGCTCTTACAGGCGCAAACCAGTACGTTGGTAACTGGCCAGGTGTTACTGTAGAGAAAAAAGAGGGTAAGCTGAAAAACCAGAAGGATGTAACGGTAACAGACCTTCCGGGTATCTATTCACTTTCCCCGTATACACTTGAGGAGGTTGTCAGCCGTGATTACCTTCTGAAAGAGAAACCGGATGTGATCATCGATCTTGTGGATGCAACAAACATCGAGAGAAACCTGTATCTTGCAACCCAGCTTCTTGAGATCGGTATCCCGGTTGTTATTGCTCTTAATATGGTGGATCTTCTGAAAAAGAACAACATCCATATCAATGTAAAAGGCTTAAGCTCCGCGCTTGGATGCCCGATCGTTGAGACCTCTGCTCTTAAAGGAACAGGCCTTAAAGAGGTTGTTGATGAGGCAATCAAATGTGCGAACCAGCACAGAGTACCATCGAAGCAGATGGAATTCCCGAAAGCAGTTGAGAAGGCTGTAAACGAGATCGAGGGACTTGTTCCTGTAAATATCTCCGAGGAGAACAGAAGATGGTATGCAGTAAAGCTTCTTGAGAGAGACAGCAAGGTAAAAGAAGGCCTGAACCTTCCGGCTTCTGCACAGTCCAGGATCGAGGAGATCGCTTCTGAGCTTGAGAAGGCAGAGGATGATGATACAGAGAGTATCGTAACGGACGGAAGATATCAATACATCCAGAAGGTTGTTTCTGCAAACGTTAAGAGAAGCGGAAATAAGATGACGGTTTCCGATAAGATCGACCGTATCGTAACAAACCGTGTTCTCGGTCTTCCGATCTTTATCCTTACCATGTTCATCGTTTATTATGTATCGGTAACAACAGTTGGTACCATGGTAACAGACTGGACAAACGACAGCTTTGTGGGAACCATCCAGAGTGTTGTATCGGATGGACTCGGCAATGCCGGTGTTGCGGACTGGCTGGTAAGCCTTGTATCAGATGGTATCATCGGTGGTCTTGGTGCAGTGCTTGGATTCGTTCCGCAGATGGCGATCCTGTTCCTGTTCCTTTCCATCCTTGAGGACTGCGGTTACATGGTTCGTATCGCGTTCGTCATGGACCGTGTATTCCGTCATTTCGGACTTTCCGGAAAGAGCTTTATCCCGCTTCTTATCTCCTCCGGCTGTGGAATCCCTGGAATCATGGCTTCCAAAACGATCGAGGCAGATAATGACCGTCGTCTGACGATCATGACAGCGACATTTATCCCATGTGGTGCCAAGCTTCCGGTTATCGCCCTTATGGGTGGTATCATGACCGCTTATGCAACCGGTGACTACGTAGCTGCTGGTTTCATCACACCACTGATGTACTTCATCGGTGTTGTAGCAGTTCTTGTATCTGCGATCATCCTGAAGAAAACAAAACCGTTCTCCGGTAAACCTGCTCCGTTCGTAATGGAGCTTCCGCAGTACCATATTCCGTCTGTAAAGACAGTTCTGCTTCATGTTTGGGAGAGACTGAAAGGCTTCATCATCAAAGCCGGTACCATTCTTTTCCTTGCAACCGTTATCATGTGGATCCTTTCCAGCATCGGAAATACAGGAAGCGGAATCGGATTTGTTGAGGACAGCAACGACAGTATCATGGCTATCCTTGGCGGTATCCTTGCTCCGATCTTTGCTCCTCTTGGATTTGGCAAATGGCAGCCGGTTGCAGCCTCCATCTCCGGATTCTCCGCAAAAGAGTCCATCGTAAGTACAATGGGTGTTCTTGCAAACGTAGCTGGTGATGATGCAGAGGATACCATGATCGTTGGTGCAGCGATCAAAGCATGGTTCCCGACAGCAGTAGCAGCATTTTCTTTCCTGCTGTTCAACCTGCTTGATTCTCCGTGCCTTGCAGCTATTTCTACAATGGCACATGAGATGCAGTCCAGAAAATGGTTCTGGTTTGCAATTCTCTTCCAGAACATTTTTGCTTATGTTGTAACACTTTGTGTATACCAGATCGGTCTTGTTGTCACAGGTGCCGGTTCCTTCGGAATTGGAACGATCGTAGCGCTGATCCTTGCAGCGATCCTGCTCTTCCTTCTGTTCAGACCAGATCCGTACAAGAACCAGAACGATGTTACAAAGAGATCTGTACAGGCAGCAGAGTAATTGAAAACCGGTCATACAGTAACGATCCGGTACATATGATAGCTTTGAAATGATGCTGTAAGAACAGCTGAAATGATAAGAAATGCAGGAGACCGGGGATGTAAATACCTGGTCTTCTGTGCTATAATAAGCCTGAAGAAATATGGAAGTTTTTTTACAAAAGTATTTATCAGAGGCTGGCAGCAGTTCACAGGCTGTACAGCGAAAGAAAGGGTGACAGATATGAGTATGATAGCGGATATTATTGTACTGGCACTGGTGATCGCATATGGCGTATTTGTGGTCAGTTATCTCTATTCAAGAAAGAAACAGGGGCTCAGCTGTGTCGGCTGTGCCGGTAACACACGTACAGGTGGCTGTGGCGGCAGCTGCTCCGGTCATTGTTCCGGCTGCTCCGGCTGCAGTGGAATGCATAAGTAACCAGGAGGGAAAGAAATCATGGCAAATGCAATTGTTGTCATCGTTGTTATCATCATTATGCTGTTTGCCGGAAAAGGCGCATATAAACATCTGAAGGGCGAAGGCGCCTGCTGCGGAGGCGGCAGCAAGCCGGAGATCCCGAAGAAGAAGCTGGATGGAACCAAGCTGGGTGAGAAAACCATGAAGATCACAGGCATGCACTGTGAGAACTGTGTGGCCAGCGTCACAAGAGCGATCAACCGCATTGACGGTGCGGCAGCAAAAGTAAGCCTGAAAAAAGGTGAGGCAGTGGTTTCCTACGACAGAGAGATCTCCAACGAAGAGCTTAAGAAGGTAGTGGAAGACAGAGGATATCACGTAGTTTCTATCCAGTAAAGCTTTATCATAAGAATAACTTTGCCGCGGCTTCTGAGCCGGCAGATCAGAGAAAAGACTTCTCGGCGAAATGCTTAAAAATATTTCGCCTGGGGGCCTTTTTTTGTATAAAAAGTCAGAGTTGCAATTGACTCACTAATGTACACCATTGTATAATAAAAACAGAAAAATTCAGACGGAACGAAATATTTTCTTTCTATCCGGATGAGGCATTAAAACAAAATACAGCAGGAAACAGACTTTGACGGCAAGGAATATCCGAGCAGGAATCGTTGTTCATCCGGCACAGCTTAACCGAATCAGCTGCGAAGCCGTTATTCGGTTATGAACAAGCAGCAAATGCGGATCGCGAATATCCGTTTGACTTTGTTTTGTGAGCGGAATACGGGACTCTTTCACCTTGTGCGTGAAAGAGCTTTTTTTATGAAAAATACCTGCGGGAGCGGACAGAATGAATTAGGGAGGATTTTATGCTGAAGGTAGCAGTATACGGAAAGGGCGGTATCGGAAAGTCTACAGTGACGTCCAACCTGGCGGCGGCTTTTGCAGCCATGGGGAAGAGAGTGATCCAGATCGGTTGTGATCCCAAGGCGGATTCCACCATCAATCTTCTTGGGGGAGAACCTCTGCGGCCGGTAATGAATTATATGCGGGAAGAGGATGAGGAGCCGGAAAAGCTGGAGGATATTTCAAAGGAGGGTTTTGGTGGAGTCCTCTGCATTGAGACCGGCGGCCCCACGCCGGGACTTGGCTGTGCAGGCAGAGGTATCATCGCAACCTTTCAGCTTCTGGAGGATCTGAAGCTTTTTGAGACCTGGAAGCCGGATGTAGTGCTTTACGATGTTCTTGGAGATGTAGTATGCGGCGGTTTTGCGGCACCGATCCGGGAGGGCTATGCGGAAAAAGTACTCATTGTCACATCCGGAGAGAAAATGGCACTCTATGCAGCCAATAATATTTCCAGTGCTGTGCGGAATTTTGAGGATCGAAGCTATGCGAGGATCTTCGGGATCGTGCTGAATCACAGGAATGTGGAGAATGAAACGGAAAAAGTAAATACTTTTGCAGAAAAAAATAATATTCCGGTCGTGGGTGAGATCCCGAGAAGTGACGAGATCATCCGATGGGAGGATCAGGGCAAAACGGTGATCGAGGGAGATGAGAATTCTGAGATCAGTGAGAAATTTTTTGCACTGGCCAGGAAGCTATTGGAAAGTGAAGAAACGGAGAAGGAGGATATATGAAAAAGGAAGCATATTTTGCAACTGCAGAAGAACTGGCCCGGGGCGGGCTGGAAACGATCCCTCCGCAGATGATCTCCGGGAAGCATCTGATCTATAGCTCTCCGGCAACTCTGGCATTTAACTCTCCGGGAGCGGAGGGCTTTGGCGTAAAAAGAGCCGGGCTTGCAGTGCCGGATTCCATTATGCTGATCGTGGCACCGGGATGCTGCGGAAGAAATACTTCTCTTATCAGCTCCATGCCGGAGTACAATGATCGATTTTTTTATCTGATGATGGACGAGACGGATATTGTTACAGGCCGTCACCTGAAAAAGATCCCGAAAGCGGTAAAAGAGATCTGCGACTGCTGTGAGAAGAAGCCGTCTGTGGTGATGATCTGTATCACCTGTGTGGATGCACTTCTGGGAACGGATATGGAACGTGTCTGCCGGAAGGCAGAGGAAAAGGTGGATATTCCGGTGCGTCCCTGTTACATGTACGCACTGACACGTGAGGGCAGAAAGCCGCCTATGGTCCATGTGCGCCAGTCCTTATACTCCCTCCTTGAGCCACAGAAGAAAAAGGGAAATGTGGTCAATCTTCTGGGATTTTTTTCGCCGCTGGTTGATGACTGCGAGATGTATGAGCTGCTGCAGCAGGCAGGCGTAAAGACCATCCATGAGATCTCAAGATGTAAGGATTATGAAGAATATCAGACCATGTCACAGGCCAATTTTAATCTGGTGCTTCATCCGGAAGCAAGGTTTGCAGCGGAGGATTTTCATGACCGGCTGAAGATTCCTTTTATTGAGCTTCGGAGGCTCTACCAGACAGATAAGATCGAAAATCAGTATCGTGCCTTGGGACAGGTTCTTGGAGTCTCTTTTGATCAGGAAGTGTATAAAAAAGCAGCAGAAGAGGCTGTGGAGCGATTCCGGGAGGTCTGTCCGGATGCGTCCTTTGCAGTAGGGGAGTGCATGAATGGAGATCCCTTTGAGCTGGCCCTTGCCCTGGTGCGGTATGGTTTCCGGGTGCCGGAGATCTACGGAACTATCACAGCCGAGAATTTTGTATACATACGGCATCTTGCGGAATTGAGTCCGGATACAAAGGTTTTTCCAATATGGAACCCACCATGCTGTATTACGATCCGTCCGGGAGCGGAGTGAACCTTACCATAGGAAAGGATGCAGGATATTATCACCGGGATCAGCCAAATGCCGTGTGGAATCAGGACCGGCAGCCCTATGGCTATGCAGGGGTACGCAGGCTGTTTGAGACACTGACAGAGAAAGTTTTGCAGAAGGGAGAAAAGGTATGAGAGGACTTCGGAAATATCTGACACCCTTTGCACCGGATCAGTCCGGAGCTGTGTCAGTGCTGTATGAGCTTGGCGGGATCATCGTGATCTGTGATGCAGGAGGATGTGCGGGAAATGTCTGCGGCTTTGATGAACCAAGATGGTTTGAACAGAAAAGCGCGGTATTCAGCGCAGGACTTCGGGATATGGATGCCATCCTGGGACGGGATGACCGCCTGGTTGCCAAGCTTGTGGATGTAGCAGAAAAGGTGGAGGCAGGCTTTGCAGCCATTATCGGAACACCGGTACCTGCTGTGATCGGAACGGATCATCAGGCACTGCGGCGGATGTGCGAGAAGAAAACAGATCTTCCGGTGCTTGCAGTAAATACCAATCGGAATGGAGCTTATGATGCGGGAGAGCGGAAGGCTTATCTGGAGCTTTTTAAAGCCTTTGCCCGGGAAAAGCAGCCTGTGGAGGCTGGTAAGACAGGAGTTCTCGGAATGACACCTCAGGATGTCAGTGACCTGAAAGCAGCAGACAATGATCCGTGGAAAAATTCCGTACCAGAGGACAGAGAGCAGTCTGCTATGGAATGGGAGACGGGCTTGATGAGGTAAAAAAAGCCTCCTCTGCGGAAAAAAATATTGTGGTTTCTCCTGCGGCACTGGAATGTGCCAGATATCTGGAGAAAACCTTCGGAACACCTTATGAGGTGGGATATCCTCTGGCGGAAGAGCTGGTTCCTGATATGGATTATACAGGAAAAAAGATTCTCATCGTGCAGCAGCAGGTGATGGCCGGTTCCATAAGAGAGGAGCTACGGAAACGTGGTGCGGACGGAGAGCTCACCGTGGCAAGCTGGTTTTCCATGGAAAAAGATCTCCTGGAGGAGGGCGATGTGTCATTAAGGGATGAGGAAGATTACATGGAACTGGCAGAGAAGGGCGGATATGACGTGATCTTTGCAGATCCATGTATGAAGCGGATGACAAAGGCTTTTTCAGGAGTGTTTGTAGATACAGTGCATTTTGCGGTATCCGGAAAATGCAGGTAGACCATAAGGGCAGGACATAAGTTACATGCATGCTGCAGCCGGATCAGTGGAAACAGCTGCAGGGAATGGAGAAACATATGGAGCGGGAAATTACGAAAATGATCCGTGTTTACGGGATCGTACAGGGAGTGGGATTTCGCCCTACGGTGAGTCGTCATGCTATGGCAAGAGGAATCCGTGGCAGTGTGTCCAATAAAGGACCCTATGTGGAGATTTTTGCTCAGGGTAAGCAGCAGGATGTGGATGCCTTTATCGCAGATATCGGGAATAAGCCACCGAAGCGTGCAGCTACCTGAAGCTTCTCGAAGAACCGGTGGAGGAGCCGGAGAAATTTACACAGTTTGATATCATCGAAAGTGAGAAGACAAAGGGGGAGATCTTTGTCTCCCCGGATATCGCGCTCTGCGATGAATGTAAGGCGGAGATGTTTGATCCGGAAAACAGGCGGTATCTGCATCCCTTTATCAACTGTACCTGCTGCGGTCCGAGACTGACGATCCTGGATTCACTTCCTTATGACCGTGAACGGACCAGTATGAAGGAATTTCCCATGTGTCCCTCCTGTGCAGATGAGTACCATAACCCGGATACCAGACGTTATGATGCCCAGCCGGTGTGCTGCAATGACTGCGGCCCGGAGGTATACCTGGCGGGAAGAGAGGAACGGGGACGGGAGGCTATCACTTATACAAGGAAGATCATTGCTTCCGGCGGGATCGTGGCCATCAAAGGGATCGGTGGTTTTCACCTTTGCTGTGATGCTACCAGTGAGGAGGCAGTACAGCGGCTGCGGCAGCGGAAACGGCGTCCGGTGAAGCCTTTTGCAGTGATGGCACAGGATATGGAAGCTGTGAAGAAGATCTGTAAGGTCAGCGAGGAACAGGAGAAGATCCTTACCGGTCATCAAAAGCCGATCCTGCTGTTGGATAAGCTGCCGGGAGAAACGGGGCTTTGTGAGAGCATTGCACCCGGGAATCCCAAGGTGGGTGTCATGCTTCCCTATGCACCGGTTCAGCTGCTTCTTTTTCATTACGATGATGGGATCCGGATGCCCGGGCTTCTGGTAATGACCAGCGGAAATACTTCCGGGGCGCCGATCTGCAGAGATGATGAGGAGGCGGCAGAGGAGCTTTCCCATCTCTGTGACTGTATTCTTTCCCACAACAGGAAGATACGTATCCGGGCCGACGATTCGGTGATGGATTTCTATAAGGGTGAACCCTATATGATCCGCCGTTCCCGCGGGTATGCGCCTCTGCCGTTTATGGTCTCCACACCCTGGAAAGGCCAGGTGATCGCAGCAGGTGGAGAACTTAAGAACACCTTCTGCATTGGTGTGGATAACCGTTTTTATCCTTCTCCTTATGTAGGAGATCTTGAGGATCTTCGAACGGTAAAAGCCCTGAAGGAGACGATCGGGCGGCTGGAAACACTTCTGGAGGTGCAGCCGGAGATAGTAGTCTGTGATCTTCACCCTAAATATAATTCCACAGTAGTGGCAGAGGAGCTTGGGCTTCCAGTTCTGAGGGTGCAGCATCATTATGCACACATTTTATCCTGCATGGCAGAAAATGACTGCAAAGAAAAGGTGATAGGGGTTTCCTTTGACGGAACAGGCTATGGAACCGATGGAACCATCTGGGGCGGAGAGATCCTGGCCGCAGACTGTCAGGGATTTACAAGGCTTGGAAGTATAGAACCCTTTGTCCAGGTTGGCGGAGATATTTCTGCAAAAGAAGGCTGGCGGATCGCCGTTTCCCTGATCTGGCAGAATACGGGAAATCTGGAAAGAACCCTGAATACTGTCCGTAAACTGGGACTTTGCACAGACCAGGAAGCAAAGGTGCTGGTGACTATGGCACAGCGGAAGATCAATGCCGTGACTTCCACCAGTGCGGGAAGACTTTTTTGACGGAGTCAGTGCGATCCTGGGGATCCGGAGAGCGTCCACCTTTGAGGGAGAAGCGTCCACAGCACTGGAATTTGCGGCGGAGGCCTGGAGAAAGCAGCGGGAGATGCAGAAGAAAAATCCGGAAGAAAATCTGAAGATACGGATGTCAGAAAAGGAAGACATTCCGGAAGGCACAGGCATCTCAGAAGCGTCTGAAGATGAACGAAAATTTATTTTAAATACAGGTGAGATCGTTGCATATCTGGTCCGGGCAAGGCTTGCAGGAGAGGATCCCGGGAAGCTGGCTTATGGATTTCACCGGGCACTGGCAGATGAGATCCTTGTAGCCTGTGAGGAAGCAGAGCGGCAGACCGGAATCCGGAAAGTGGCATTAAGTGGCGGTGTCTTTCAGAACCGGCTGCTTCTGGAGCTGGTAGATGACGGCCTTACGGAAATGGGGTTTAAAGTTCTGAAGCACAGCCTGATCCCGCCGAATGACGGAGGGATCGCACTGGGACAGGCGGTGTATGGGATGGCTTATGTGCAGCGGCACAGATAAATATAGACGAGATCATGCAGATACGGATCAAAAATGTTTTATGATAACGCATGGAGCATACAGCAGAAATGCAGGATGGGAGGCACAGATATGTGTGTAGGATTATCAGCAAAAGTAGTAAAGATCAGTGACGGAACAGCAGTGGTGGATGCAGGCGGCGCAAAGAGAGAGGTTTCCGCCCAGCTCCTGGGAGACCTGGAGCCGGGGGATTATGTGATGGTGCATGCAGGTGTTGCCATTGCAAAGATCACCGATGATGACGAGGAAGAGACAGACCAGCTGATGGAGGAACTGCTGTGATGGAAGAGAGGAAAAAAACAGCAAGAGAGATCATAGAAGGATATCAGGGACCGCCGGTGCGGATCATGGAGGTCTGCGGAACACACACCCACGAGATCTTCCGTCTGGGGATCCGCAGGCTTCTGCCGCCGCAGGTGGAGCTGATCTCAGGACCGGGATGTCCGGTCTGTGTAACACCGGTAGGATTTATTGACGAGGCCGTTTATCTTGCTCTGGAAAAACAGGTGACGATCTGCACATTCGGTGATCTTGTCCGCGTACCGGGAACAAAGAAAAGCCTTGCAGATGCCAGGGCAGAAGGCGCCAGGATACGGATCGTCTATTCACCGGCAGATGCAGAAAAATATGCGAAAGAGCATCCAAAAGAGCAGGTGGTATTTCTTTCCGTTGGCTTTGAGACCACCACGCCTGCCGGCTGTCTTTCCGTGAAAAAGGCCGGAGAGGACGGACTTTCCAATTATTCGCTCCTTGTGGCAAACAAGACCATGCCCCAGGCTTATCAGGCATTAAAGGGCAGTGCGGATGTGTTCCTTTATCCCGGACATGTCAATGCGATCACAGGAACTGCGCTCTGCGAGCATCTGGCAGAGGAAGGCATCAGTGGTGTGGTGGCAGGCTTTACAGCGAAGGAGCTGCTTACGGCACTGGCTGTTGCACTGGTACGTTTTCAGGAAGGAAAACCGTTCTTTGTGAATTGCTATCCCCGTGTGGTAAAAAGTGAGGGAAGCCCGGAGGCACAGAAGCTGATCGATGAACTGATGGAGCCCTGCGATTCTGAATGGCGCGGTCTGGGTGTGATCCCGGGGTCCGGGCTGGTGCTCCGGAAGGAGTGGGAAGCCTTTGATGCCAGAAAAAAATATGCAGTGCCGCCGATCCAGGGCAGGCCAAATCCGGCCTGTCGCTGTGGGGATGTGCTTCAGGGAAAATGCAGGCCATCAGATTGTAAGGTATTCGGAAAGGTCTGTACCCCGCAGCATCCGGTAGGTGCCTGTATGGTATCCAATGAAGGAGCATGTTCCGCATATTTTATGTACGGAAACTGATGTCCGCTTTAATGGACTGCGAAATATGATACATTACATATAGTACAAACGAAGGATCGTATCCGGAAGATCTGACAGGATGAAATCGATATGAAATTCCTTTGACCCAGCATAGAAAGAAGATAATATTATGGAAAATAAAACAGTGACCATGGCACACGGTGCCGGAGGCCGTCAGACCTCAGAACTGATCGATGAAGTATTCAAAGCGCATTTTGCAAACCCGGATCTCACAGCCGATGATGCGGCCGTGCTGGTTCCGCCTGCAGGAAAAATGGCAGTATCCACCGATGGATTTATTGTTTCTCCGGCATTTTTTCCGGGGGGAAATATCGGCAAGCTTTCCATCTGCGGAACCGTTAATGACCTTGCCTGTATGGGAGCAAAACCGATGTATCTTACCTGCGCTTTTGTCATTGAGGAGGGTTTTCCCATGGAGAAGCTGGAGGAGATCGCCGCAGCCATGGAAAAAACAGCAAAAGAAGCCGGAGTGCGTATTGTTTCCGGAGATACTAAGGTGGCAGGAAAAGGTCAGGTTGACGGTGTGTTTATCACAACAACCGGAATGGGTGAGATCCAGGAGGGCGTTCAGGTAGGCGGCGAGCTGGCAAAACCGGGAGATGCCATTATTGTAACCGGTGATGTGGGAAGACATGGATGCACCATTCTTCTGGCAAGAGAGGATTTCGGCATTGACGCAGATGTGACAAGTGACTGCGCACCGCTGTGGGGAGCTGTAAAAGATGTACTGGATGCCACCCATAACATTCATGTGATCCGTGATGCCACAAGAGGTGGTGTCGGAACGGTTCTTTACGAGATCGCAGGACAGAGTAACGTAGGGATCCGCCTGGATGCAGCAGCTGTTCCGGTAGCTCCGGAGGTAAAGGGTGTCTGCGGCATGCTTGGCCTGGAGCCGCTTTATCTGGCATGTGAGGGACGAATGGTGATCATGGCACCAAAGGAAGGAGGCTGGAAGGATCGTGGAAGCACTGCGTAAATGTCCTTATTCCAGGGACGCAGCCATTATCGGTGAAGTTACGGAAGACCAGCCGGGAAAGGTTGTCATGACTACGGAGATCGGAACGCAGGCACTTCTTCCGCAGCCGGGAGGAGAGCTTCTGCCGAGGATCTGCTGATAATATCGGAAAGGAGAGTCAGATCTTATGGAGACAAGAGTGGCATTGATCTCGATCATTGTGGAAAACAATGACGTGATCGATGATATCAACCGTTTTCTTCATGAAGCGGGAAAATATATTATCGGGAGAATGGGGATCCCTTACCGGGAAAAAGGCATCAATATCATCAGTATTGCCATTGATGCACCACAGGATGTGATCAGCTCCTTATCCGGAAAGATCGGACGCCTCAGTGGAGTTTCCGCCAAAACGGCATATTCCAATGTGATCACAAAAGCGGAGGACAGAAAATGATAAAAGTTGCGGTATACGGAAAGGGCGGCATCGGAAAATCTACTACGGTTTCCAATGTGGCAGCAGCCCTTGCGGAAAAAGGAATGAAAGTGATGCAGATCGGCTGTGATCCCAAGGCAGATTCCACGATCCTTCTCAGGCATGGAAAAAAGGTTCCCACTGTGCTGGAGCTGTATAACGAAAAACGCCAGGAGCTGAAGCTTACGGATATGGTGCAGATCGGATATGGGGGTGTAGTCTGTGTGGAAGCCGGCGGTCCTGCACCGGGTCTTGGATGTGCGGGAAGAGGTATCATTACTGCTCTCGAGAAGCTTAAGGAAAACGGAGCCTATGAGACCTATAAACCGGACATTGTTTTTTATGACGTACTGGGAGATGTTGTCTGCGGTGGATTTTCCATGCCCATGCGAAATGGGTATGCAGATAAGGTATTTATCATCACCTCCGGAGAAAACATGGCCATCCATGCAGGGGCAAATATTGCCATGGCAGTGGATAATTTTAGAAACAGAGGATATGCATCTCTTGGCGGCGTGATCCTGAACCGGCGGAACGTGCCGGGAGAGGAAGAAAAAGTCCGGGAGCTGGCAGAGGATTTTCATACGCGGGTAGTGGGAACGCTTTCCAGAAGTGAACTGGTTCTGGAAGCAGAGAATCGAGGAAAAACTCTTCTGGAAGCCTATCCGGATTGTGAGATGGCAGAGGAGTACCGGACACTGGCCGAGCAGATTCTGAATGCATGCAGGGAGGAAGGCTCATGTTAAAAAGAGTTGGTAACAGAGAGCTTTCGGGAAAAACAGAAATATTTATAAAGGAAGCCTCTTTTCCGGTTCCCTTTCAGCCGGGGCTGGAATTTAATTCACCGGTCCATGGAAACTGGAATATCGTACATACGGGAATGCTGGTTCCGGAAGCAAGGCAGATCTACGTCTGTGCGGATAACTGCATGCGTGGCGTTGTGCTGACTGCCGCAGAGATGAATGCGGCAGACCGTTTTTCCTTTGTGATCGTGGAGGAAAAGGATCTTCTGGGCGGAAATCTGGAGGATGTGACCATTGAAGGAGTGACGGACATTCTGAACCGGCTGGATGAGAAGCCAAAGGCAGTCTTGCTTTTTACCGTGTGTCTTCATCATTTTCTGGGAAGTGATCTGGACCGCATCTACGGCGAACTGGAAGAAAGATTTCCGGAGATCTTTTTTATGCGATGCTTTATGGATCCTATCATGCAGAAAACAGGCCCGACTCCGGATCAGAAGCTGCGCCGTGCCATGTATGATGCAGTACCGGAGAGGAAAGCTGATCCGGAATGTGTCACAGTCCTGGGCAGTGATTTTGTGTTGGATGAGAGTGCAGATATCTGCCGGATCCTGAAAAAGAACGGAATCCGTCTCCGTGAAGCACCGGCCTGTAAGAACTGGGAGGATTATCAGAGCCTGGGAGAGGGAAGCCTGATCCTTAACTGTTATCCGGCAGGAAAATTCGGAGTACAGCAGCAGGCGGAGAGACTTGGAAGGCCGTTTTTATACCTGCCCGGAAGCTTTGACTATGAGGAGATAGAGACGCAGGAAAAGTATTTGCTGGAGCTGCTGGATCAGCACAGCTGCGGTAAAAATGGCCTGGATATCAAAACGGAGATCCGAAAATGCGAGGAGGCTCTTTCCCATGCACACCAGATCATCGGTGACACTCCCATAGCTGTGGATTATCTTTTTCATCCAAGACCTCTGGGACTTGCAAAGCTTCTCCTTACCCATGGATTTCAGGTACAGTCCGTTTTTCTGGACAGTATCAGCCCGGAAGAAAAAGAAGTATTTTTCTGGCTGAAGGAGAATTATCCGGAACTCAGGCTGATTTCGACTGTTCGCCCGGAGATGAGAGTGCGGCCACGGCAGCATTCCGGAAAACTCCTTGCGATCGGACAAAAAGCAGCCTGGTTTACCGGAAGCCGGAATTTTGTCAATATGGTACAGGGCGGCGGGCTCTGGGGCTTTGACGGGATCAGACGTACTGCACAGCTGATGCTGGAGGCATTTAATGAGGAAAAAACTCCGGAGGATCTGATCGTTCGAAAGGGATGGGGGTGCGAAAGCTGCATATGAGACAGGCATATCGGATCATACCGATCTACACGGCAGACGTGTCCGGCGTCTGCTCTGCATTGTATGAGCTTGGAGGAATGACAGTGATGCATGATCCCTCCGGCTGTAATTCTACCTATAATACCCATGATGAGATCCGGTGGTACGACCAGGACAGTCTGATCTTTATCTCAGGTCTTACGGATATCGATGCCATTATGGGAAATGATGAGAAATTTCTTCAAGATATCGAAGAGGCGGCAAAGGAGCTGAAACCGAAATTTATTGCACTTGCAAGTTCACCGATCCCCTTTATGAACGGAACAGATTTTCAGGGACTGGCCCGTGCACTTACGGCAAGAACCGGAATCCCGGCATTTTCGGTTCCGACCAGCGGCATGCATGACTATGTATACGGAGCAGGGCTGGCACTGGCGGAAATCGCAGGACATTTCACAGGAGCAGCAGAGAAAACCGGAAGGTGTTTAGAAGTACCGACGGGATCTGCGGAAAGATCTACAGAGAAGAGAAGCAGGAAATTAAATCTTCTTGGAGCAACACCCCTCGATCTTGGCCCGCAGTCTGCAGTAGATGCAATGAAAAAACGTCTGAAAAACTATGGCTGGGAGATACTTTCCACCTGGGCTATGGGGGATACGCTGGAAGCTTTGTCCCGTGCCGGTGAAGCAGCGGTAAACCTTGTGGTATCCTCTGTGGGGATCCCGGCGGCCAATGTGCTGAAAGAAAAATTCGGTACGCCATTTCTCGTGGGGACTCCTGTGGAAGGCTATGAGGGACAGATTTCAGATGCACTTGAGCGGATCGCGGATAGATCCTGTGGAGAGTGGGTAAATAAGAAGGATGACTCCGCAGAGGAAAGCGGAGGGCAGATCTTAGGAAAACAGGAGGAACTGTGGAAAGTAACTCCGGAGCAGGTAATCTATTTTCAGGGAAGGAACAGTCTGTCAGCAGTATCTGACCCTTCAGGAGAAAGCAGGGAAATGCCCGACAAAGATGAGATATTTTTTTCCGTACCGGACATTACCATCATCGGAGAACCGGTTACCATGGGCTCCCTGGCAGCAGTCATAGAGCAGAAATACGGA
>ENA-OQET01000598-OQET01000598.1-human-gut-metagenome-genome-assembly--contig:-NODE-598-length-18661-cov-4.330905_pt1 | contig 18661 bp, 19 predicted proteins | sample MGYA00242800_ERZ504645 | MGnify/ENA primary metagenome ERZ504645 (study PRJEB26092, sample SAMD00036308) | human gut metagenome | host: Homo sapiens | study: EMG produced TPA metagenomics assembly of... | reverse complement strand
AGTACATAAAGAATACGCCCCTGGGCTCCGTTAAACGCATCAATATTCTTTTCGCTGAGAATCTTCTCAAAGATTCGATCTCCAAGTTGTTTTATTTTGGTAACAAGAAATCCGCCATTCATTTTCACACAAAAAACTCCTATATAGTATTTTATCAAATAATACTATATAGGAGTTTTACTGTCAACAGTTTGTATGTCTAAGTAGAAGTAAATTCCGATTTGTTGAACTAAACCGAGTATACCATACCGACAGCCGAAAGAAAATCCCTATATGCAAGAACCTGCCCTTTTTCCTGCGTACGTGCGTACCGGCCATGTACGGACGTACGCAGCGATTGACCCGAAACGTGCAATATAAGGGATGCAAAGCAAAAGGCAGGGTACCACCGTAATGATGATACCCTGCCTTTGCTTGTTTATCGCTCTGAGTAGTCTTTTTTCAGAACTTGTTGTGGCGAAGCCCCTCCATCTGCTAACGCAGACCGTTCTGCCGCTTGAAATCCCCACTGGGGCGTTCATTGCTTCGCAAACGCGGTCTTGTTGGGGCGTGCCTGCCCTAAACCCTGCTTCATAATATCGATCATGACCGATCAACGACTGATTTATAGTAATTGCCAAAGTCTGCAAGTGCATTGACGATTGGTAACATTTCCGTTCCGAGATCGGTCAACCCATATTCTACTTTGGGAGGATTCTCGTGATAATCACGGCGGTAGGCAAGCCCATCATCAATCATCTGTCTTAAGCTCTCGGTCAAAACTTTCTGCGAGATCCCGTCGATGCTTCTTTGCAGCTCATTGAATCTCCATGGACGCTCTTTCAGATTGCGCAGAAGCAAGAGTTTCCATTTTCCGCCAATCAGGGATACTGCTGTTGCAACCGGACATTCCGGCAGTTCTTCTTTTGTACGCATATCAGTCACCTCTGTATATAGTAGTATAGCACATTCATTTTTGAGTGTACAGTTACAAAAAGGTGCGTACTTGTTTTTGAATGTGCGAGCTTCTATACTTAGCTCAGGCAATGAAAGATTGCGAATCAAAATGGAGGTGCTTACAATGGCAAGCTACACAAAAATGACAGTTGGAAAAGAAAATCGGACGGAGCTTCATGAAAAGCTCGCCCTGACTGGTGCGGAGATCAGCTTGAATACGCTTCCTGCGGGAGCAAATGTTCCGTTTGTCCACTCCCACAAGGCAAATGAGGAAATCTACGGTGTTCTTTCCGGCAAAGGCAAGGTCGTTATCGATGGCGAAGAAATCAGCCTTGCAGCAGGCGACTGGCTGAAGATTTCTCCCGTGGCAAAACGTCAGTTCTTTGCTGCAAGCAATTCTGAAATCACTTATATTTGTATTCAGGTCAAGGAGAATTCTCTCGAAGGCTATACTGCAACGGATGCTGTGATCTACTGATAAAACATATCAAAACAAAAGGCAGGATACCACCGTCATGGTGATACCCTGCCTTTGCTCATTTACCGTTCGGTTGCTGCGGTAAACTTCAATAAACAAAACGTACCCGAACCTTTTTTCGTAAAGAATCGGGTTCGGGTACGAACTGTATGGTGGAGCATTCTCCACAGCACTCGAACCCAAAACCTCTTCACGGGAGATGGTTTTGGAATCATCCGTGAAGTTGAAATTGAGCACTACCCGGTCATCAAAGACGTAGACCGAGTTGACAAAGGTATCAATGATCTGCCGCTGGTGTTCCATGTCTCTCATGTCACCCTTGCGGAATTTCTCAAACCAGAACCGCATCCATTCGCTGGGTTAGGACTGGCTTTTTCAGTTCTTCTTCCAGAATGCTGGTGTTCAGGGCTTCTTTCCGGGCTTCCAGTTCGTCCAACCGCTGCTTGGTGGTCGGGGTCAGGATGCCCTGTTCAATGGCTTCCAGAAGATTTGCCAGCCGCTTCTCTGTATCCCGGAGCTGGTCTTTCAGGACAGGCAGCCGGGTGTTCTCCTGCTGCTGGGCTTCCATAATCAAATTTATCAGCCGTTCGATGATTTTATCGCTGAAAATCACCTTAATAGCAGTTTCCACCACAAACCGTTCCAGAGGTTCCTTGCGGATGGCTTTTAGGTCGCAGTGCGCCTTTCCGTGTCGTTTGGCTTTGCCGCACTTGTAGTAATAGTAGGTGTTTCCCATGTGGCTTGTGCCGCTCTCACCGCCCATGAGCGTACCGCACTTGCCGCAGAACAGCTTGGTGGTCAGCAGATAACTCACATCCTCTTTTGCAGGGCGACCGTGAGCAATCTTGTTCTGCTCGAAAACGCTGCTGCACCCGGTTGAACAAGTCCTCGTCCACGATGGCCGGAATGCCGCCCGGTGTCACAATATCCTTGTAGCGGTATTCGCCGATGTAGCGGCGGTTCCGGAAAATTTGGAAGAAGCTGTTCTTCACGAACGGCTTCCCGGTGCGGGTGCGCAGCCCTCGCTCATTCAGGGAGGCTGCGATTTTCTCGGCAGGCTCGCCGCTGGCGTACCGGGTGAAGATTTCCTGCACAATGGGAGCCGTCTCCGGGTCGATATGGTACAACCTGTCCTCCTTGCCAATGGTGAAGCCCAGCGGAACCATACCGCCGTTGTACTTGCACTGGAGGGCATTTTCGCGCTCACCGCGCGCTACTTTCAGGGCGAGTTCGGCGGAATAGTATTCTGCCATGCCGATCAGCATACTCTCCACCATAATGCCTTCAGGTCCCTGCGAAATGGGTTCCATGGCAGACACCAGATGGACACCATTCTTTTCCAGCTGGTACTTGTAGTTCACGGCATCGAACCGATTCCGGGCAAAGCGGTCGAGCTTCCAGACCAGAACCACATCGAAGATTTTCTTCGCGCTGTCCTTGATCATCCTCTGGAAGTCCGGGCGGTCATCCGTCTTGGCAGAGTAGGCACGGTCGATGTAGGTGCCAACCACGGTGATACCGTTCTTCTCGGCGTAGTCCTTGCAGTCGCGCAGCTGTCCTTCAATAGACGCTTCGCGCTGGCTGTCGGAAGAATAGCGGGCGTAGATTACGGCGGTCATGAAAGCCCTCCTTTATTTTGTTGAGAGAATATATAAAAAGACAACCATTGATTTCGTATAATATACAACAGGAAAGGGGAGAAAATCAAGTGGTATCAACTAGGCGTTTCATGTAATTTATTTCTTGCGTGAAATGCTATGGAAACTGGTTGTGGATTTTGGTATTCTAGCAAAAAAAGAAAGAGGTATCTATATGAAAAAAATAATAGGAATACTTTTGGCAATTGTTTTAACAAGCTCCGTGATATGTTCAACATTGTTTACCAGCTATGCTGAAGAACCATCATCGACATCGGTTTCATCATCTTCGTCACAAACCACTGACCCAACAAATCCGCCAGTTGAAGGTGATGCAATGACGGGCGATGGTGAAATTGCTTAATGCTTGAAATCAATATTTAAATATTTTTTTGCTTCATTTCGTGTGATTTCCAAATCCTCCTTCCGTCCAATTAGTTTGCAGAGATAATAGGCTTGATAATAGGCTTCTGTGCTTTCGTCATCCATACCAAGAAAATGACAACATTCAGCATATATTTCAAGGCAACCAGGGAGTGTTTGGTAGTGACCGTATTGGATGCATGCATCTCGACCTTCTTTAGCCAATTTCATTCCATCTTCGTAACGCCCACAAAGGTCTAAAGCTCTAGCATAGTTATAAAAGAGCCAGAAGCGTAATTTTTCCAGATGTTATAACTTCCCGATAGTGATTTCTCACATATTTTAATAGTTGATAGAATATATCAATAGCTTGGTCATTGCGATTGAGATTCAAATAAATATTAGCGATTTGTATAATCGCTTTTATTTCATCGAAAGCATATAGGCATTTGTTGATTTCTTCAATATTAAAGTCAGGAACCGTCAAATGAATGGCAGACATCAACATATCAATTTGCTCATCGTAAGTGTACCTTTTATCAAACGATCCGAGTAAAGCTTTGGACCTTAAAATGAATTGACGAGTCAAGTGATCATCAGAAACGGTAAGATTTTCTAACTGAGAAAGTTTTTCAAATCCCAGTGAAACATTCCGAGTCACACCACAAGCAATAATATCCTTTTTCAGTGCTTCGATTTCCAACTCGTTTTTAGATTCTAAAACATAATAACGAGCCTCTGGCATTCCAAGTCGTTGTAAAAGGGCACTTATAACACTTTTACTTGGAGTTTGCTTTCCGTTTTCAATCCGAGACAGAGTGACAGGATCGCAGATGCCGCTACACACCTGCTCCTGAGTCAATTTTAACTCTTTTCGACGTTGCTTGATAAATGTTCCAATATAAATACAATTCATAAGAAATCCTCTTGATTTTGTGCGATACCTAACTATTTTATATAGTATATGGTTCGTTTTGGAAAAGTCAATGGAGAATCATGATATAAATGGATTATTGATGCAAAATTCCCTAACGAACCACTTTTGCTGTCGTAAGTAAAGGTTAAATAACTTTTACTTATAAATAATTAGCCAAAGGAGGGATAAAAATGAAGAAGGAATGGACTTCTCCGATGCTCCTGACTCGCGACGATAACACCAATTGCTAACGAGAAAGAGGGCTGCTGCTTTCTGCAGCAGTCCTCAATCTTTTTGTGAGGAGATCAATATGGCAATTATTCGGTATTTACATTTAGGGCTTACAGCTGCTTGTAACTTGAACTGCAAACACTGTTTCATAAAAGAAAAAGAATCAAAAGAGCTTAGCTTCGAAAAAGCAATTGCTTTTATCGATGTATTGGAAAAGCAAGGCCTAACACATATCTACTATACCTATGGCGAACCGCTTCTTTATCATCGACTATTTGAATTTTCTAAGAATATCCGGCTCAAGGGGATTTATCAAGTTCTAATGACAAATGGAACACAAATAAATTATGAAGTTGCTCAAAAAATTGCAGCATCTGGGATAAATCGAGTGATGATCAGTATAGACTCTTCCATAGAAAAAAAGCATGATATGAATCGAGGAAAGCAAGGGAGTTTTGGTCTAGCTGTACAAGCAATACAACTTCTCAAAGAACAAAAAGTAAATGTGGGGATTGCGTCAACCATAACAAAGCAAAACTATTTAGAACTGGCTGCAATAGAAAAGTTGGCTCAAGAAAATCAAATTCAGTATATCAGCTTTCTTGCTTGTCGAGAACAAAACAGAATTGCGTGCCCGCTTGAAAAGGAATACATAGACTTTGCTTTAAATTCAATAATCGAAAACAAGCAGTACGCGTTTCATGATTTGCGTTTGATTCCATATATAAAAAGCTGGTATAAAAATAACAGAATAACAGAAAGGCAGTGTGTGGCTGCCGTTTCTGCAAACTCATGTTGCGCCAATCAGACGCTCACACTTGCACCGAATGGTGATATATTCACCTGTGATTTGATAGACCATACTCCCATTGGCAATGTGTATAATATAGATCTTAATGATTTCGCACTTTCAGATCTTTTAAGAAAAAACAAACATGAAAGGATGTAGCATTGTATGAAATATGATGTGTTGTTCGTACACCCCCAGAATTATGGAAATCTTCAAACATATTTAAAACTGCCGTCGTTGGAATTGTGTCAAATTTCTGCAGTTTTGAATCAGAATGGTTATAGCAATAAACTCGTTGATTGCTTTATTGATGGACATGACATTCAGGAATTGGACAATATGCTTCCAATTGAGTCTCCTCGAATTGTTTTAATCTACTGTTCTGAATATAATCATATAAACGCACTTCATACAGCGTACTATCTTGCTCAAAGATATCCAAATACATTGATTGGAATTTTAGGAATGATCGTCACCTTCATTCCTGAGTATCTTTTAAAAAGATATCCATTTATTGATTTTGTTTTGCTTGGTAATGCAGACTACGTAATCAAGGATATTTTGGAACGAGACAACAAGCTTTCTTGCTGCCAAGACATCAAAAATGTTTGTTATAAATGCGGTGGAAAAATCATCAACAATGGAATGAATTACAATTATTCATTGAATGATTTGCCGACTTCAAATCGAGAATTATATGATTTGAAAAAATATCATTTTCATAGTCCGGAAGCTATTGTGAGGTCGAGTAGAGGCTGTCCCAGTCATTGTGCATTTTGTAATAAAACAGCATATTCTCCATTGATGGTTGAGTCAATGAAAAACTTTTTTTCGGAGATTGACATATTAATAAAGAACGGATTTAATCAGTTTTTCTTTGCTGATGACACCTTTGCATTTACTTACTATCGTCTACTGGAGTTTTGCGATTATTATCGTAATCACAATTATTCTTTTAGATGGACATCAAATCTGAGATTGAATGATATTACAGATGAACTTATTTCTAAAATGAAAGAGAATGGAGCATATAGAGTCTTTATCGGAATCGAGACCTTGAATCATAAGTCATGCGAATTAGTTGATAAGACACAAAATATTCTTGACTTAGAATCAAGAATCGACATTTTGAAAAAACACAAAATGGAATTTCACGCATCACTTATTGTTGGTAATCCCGGTGATACGATTGAAGACTTGGAGCATACCAGCAAATTTATTAGAAAGATACAGCCTACATTAGCAACCTTTAATACGATTAAGGTCTATCCGGGAACACCCTTGTACGATAACCCTGACCAATATGGTATCTTAGCAGAAGACATGATGTGGTTTGAAAATCCAGATTGGAACAAGCGGCCAATGATTTATACTAAAGATCTCTCTCCTGAGCAAATAGCGTTTTATTCAAGAAAGATGATGGTGGATATGCTTATATGACAGTATGCCTATGCGGAAGCGGAGCAGATTTAGATAAAGTCAATAAGTATCTGAGCTTTTCGCCATTCGATATTATTTTAATCTCGGAATATGTTGATGATATGAAACTTCCGGACTGTGAATGCTATTATATTGCCAAATCGGAGATTAAGAATACAAAATCGATAATATTGCAGATATCAAGAAAAAGACATCTGCAATATACGTCAGTTGTTCTATGCAAAGATATTCTTTTGGACTCTAAACTATCAAAAATAATATTTGAATGCTCTGTAAAAAACATAACATTTGTGCTTAATATTAATCGTATGTTCGATTTACATTATTTGGATGATTGCAGGAAGAATATCAGTACGGAAACTCATCAGATTATCGAAGTGTTCTCGGGAAGAAAACTACCCCAATACCATTGGCTATTTGCGGTTTTACCGAGTGTTCTTTATTTGGATGATGATGTGCTTAGTGCGCAACTATCCTGCGATAAGAGTTGTGCAAAAATAAAAACGCCAAATTATGAATTTGAAATTCACATATGTGATGATTCAAGTTTGGCAGATACTATTGTGCAAATCAATGGAACAAAAATCTGTGAGATAAATTATTATAGTGCTATCATCAATACATTTGATCCGGCTTATGATAAGTTGAAGAGAAAAAAGACGATAAGATGTTTTATGGAATTAATGGAGAGCTTTTATAATGAACAAAAAGAAATGTCGAGCTGAAATTTGTTTGGCAACTATTTTTTCTACTCAAGCGTTATTTACGCCTGTGAAGACTTTATTTTTACTCCATTTTATGATGCAAACTCAGGATATTTCTTTTTTGAAGTTTGTTTTCACATTTGCTTCGTTTGTCTTTGAACTTCCAAGTGGATATTTTTCTGATAAAGTCGGAAACAAAATTTGTTTGGTATGTTCTAGATTTTTAATGATTATGTCGTTGCTTGCCTATTGTATGTTCCCATACTTTTGGGGATTTGTTGCAGCTAATTTAATATTGGGAATTGCAAATGCGTGGGAAAGCGGTGCGGTTGACTCGTATTTTTTGATTTTGTGCAAACAGTTTGAGGTTGAATACAGTTCGTTGAAAATAACAATAAAGAAGATTTCTTACTTATTCAACTTTACATTGATGGCCATTAGTACGCTAACTTCTACTCGATCAATCCTTTCATTCCTTTTTGGGGGAACAATTATTCTTATGACGATTTCGCTTACTATTATCATAGGAATGCCTAAGGAGATGGAATCCACTCGAGCCAACAAAGCTTTATCATCAAAATTTCACCCAAAACAGTAAAGTTGTTCTTGGTAAAATTGTTCATAACAAGTGCCTTCTCTGGAAAATGCTTTATACCATAACTTGTACAGCCATTTATATTTTGAACTTTGAATACTATACTGTTGTTTTTCAGAAAGCAGGCATTGGTGAAAAAATCATTGGACCGATTTATTCCACGTTTATGATTATAAATGCACTCGGAATACTTGTTTATCAAAAAAATAATTTTCTCGTCTTGAAAAAGCTTCTTCTTATAGTAGCACCATTTAGTTTTGTAATGTTGATAAGTTACAAAGTTCCGCTAGTTCTATTGGCAATATTCATTCAACAGATGAGCTTTTCCTACTATAATTGTGATCTCGATATTTTCATCATAAACAGTATTGACGATTTAACAACAAGTTCTTATTATCAGTCAATGATTAGCTTTGTGAATATTATATATCGGATGATTATAACGTTAATAATTACGGCTTCATTTAAGAACCTGTCATTTAATGCCAATTATATCGGTTTTACAATTATTCTTTTTATTGCATATATGATTGATCATGTGCTTCAGAGAAGGCTCAAAAATGGACATTGAAGAACTATATCGGTGTGTTTTTAATAATGTTTCAAAAAATCAATATGACAAAGCGTTTGAAATTGCTTTGTCTGCATATCAAAGTTATACATTGAATGAATTGGATGAGTTCTTTAGAAAATCTCCACCAGTGTATAATATGGTTGGTATTTCAGGGAGTGGAGGCTCTAATATAGCCAAGCCAAACATTGGAACGTTGACGGCATATCATTTGGCAAAAATATTTCAAGTTGAAAATTTTAATATTTCTATTGTTAAATTTGGAAGCAGAAAACGGACTTCAGTAAGTGGATCGGTAGATTTTGGAGAAACAATCAATAGCATTCCATTCAAGTTGGTTGATGACAGCTGTTTTAATAAAACTATATCATATTTGACGTTCAATGAAAGTATTCACAAATATATTGATGAACATTACGTTGTCTCAATCCCGACAAGTAAGAGATTGGTTTTTTGCAAAAGCAAAGTAGAGGCTGATCATATTTTGATGCGTGATTCCAATAACATTGAAGTGGAAGTGATTTATAGTTGTCTGAACGGAAAACCTTTTGATGAAATAATTCCAGAACACTATGTTATTTGCCGTGAAAATGGAACGGTTTCGAAATCCTTTCCCAAATACACCGATAAAGACTATGAGATTACTTCCTCTGATGTGACTGATTTAAATCAAAGGCTGCTAAATTCAAAAGATTTCTCGGAACCATGGGGAAGATGCTTGAAATATTCGATTGCAGAAGCGATTTCTTTTTTTTGTGACAAAAAAATTGAGGACGCTTTTGATATTATTCATAAATATTCCGAACACACTTAATATGAAGCAAGGAGCATAAGATGTACAGATTATCTCAAGATGTAATTGTAAAACAACGTGGTGGAATTTACTTTGGACTGAATATGAAGACGGGAACAACTTACGAAATGAATGAGTCACAATTTGATATTGTATCTTTTTTCAAAAACGACTATCATTCAAAGGATGAGCTGCTTATGTATTTGACCTCGATTTATGATGTGACGTCCAAAGAGATAGAGGCAGAAGTCGATTTTACGTTAAATGAGTCTGTGAGTGTTGGCTTACTAATTGAGAAAATCGCTAACTGATTTTTATACATCAAGGAGTGATTTCCAAAGTTTTGATGTATTCATTATCCGAAATCGTTGACATTAGCTGATGTTTATGCTATCATTCCCAACAAATCCACAGAGATTTCTGTAAAGAAACGATTCTGTGCGGTTTTATTTCCTGCGAAGATTTACCGCCCCGCAACACACCCGATTCATTTTGCCGCCGATTCACCCCGACAAAATCCATCGCTGCGCTGCTTGGGCGGTATTTTTCTTTATGGGAAACGTACCTTGAAAATTTCATAAGCCGACCGGACGTGATACCGACTTTTCGTCAACGCCGCTGCAAAACAGGGGCAGGAACTTCGTTCGGAGCAAACGGTGACCCACATACATGAGCAGCACAACCTCTACTTATTTTACGCCTTAACAATCGGAAACAATTACCGGAACGATTTTGAGCGCAGCGGTAGAGGGCAAGAACCGTCCCGTGGCCACAAATTTTCAATTCTTGAAAATTTCCTGTCCATCCGGGACTTCACTTCTTCAATGCATCTGCATTTCCGAAGTGATCTTGTTGGGGCGTGCCTGCCCCAAACCCTGCTCATGGTTCGCACCTGACGGTGCGAACAGCAACGGCGTGTCGTGCTTTACATAACTTCACCGAGGAGTTATCGAACAGACAGGAGGTACAATGACCAAAACGAATGTTCAACCGATTCCTAGCAATTCCAAGCACCACGACACGCCGAACAACAAAACGCACATCATCAAGTTCCGAGTGACGGAAACTGAAAAGATGGAACTCCAATGCACAGCAAAACTCCTTCATCTCTCCCTGTCCACCCTCATCCGCCGTGCGCTACACAATGCAAAGATTGAGCGCACTGTTGTCGTTGTCGGCGGCGGAGAAGAAACCCTGACCGTTGTTTCCACCCTGCTTGCCCAGTGCAGTAAGGTAGGAGGCAACCTCAACCAACTCGCACGACACTTTAACTCCGGCGGCGCGGACACCGAGCAGATCCGGGCGAAAATCCTTGACGAACTTGCAGACCTGACTGCATTTCGGCTGCACGCCGAGAAAGTTCTGGGTGAACTGTATGGCAACGCTCAAGCATATAAGCTCTAAAAACTCGGACTACTCTGCGATTGAAGCGTATCTTGTTTACCAGCACGATGCGTTCACCGGGAAGCAGCTTCTGGATGAACACGGCAGACCGAAGCTGCGGGAATCCTACCTGCTCGACACCCTTGAGTGCGGCGATTTCTCGTTTGCAACGGCCTGTCTGCTGGCGAACCGCAAGTATGGCAAGAACACCCAGCATGGTGATATTAAGAGTCATCAATATATCATCAGCTTTGACCCCAAAGATGCAGCCGACAACGGCTTGACCATGGAAAAGGCACAGGCTCTTGGCCTGAAATTCTGCGAAGAAAACTTTCCCGGTCACCCTGCCATCGTCTGCACTCACCCGGATGGGCACAACCATTCGGGAAACATCCATGTCCACATCGTGATCGGCAGTGTCCGGACACGGGAAGTGGAACGTAAGCCCTATATGCAAAAGCCCCGCGACTGGCGCGAGGGTATGAAGCACTCCAGCACAGCCCAGACCATGCGGCACCTCCGTGTCGAAGTCATGGAGCTGTGCGAGGGTGCCGGACTGTACCAGATCGACCTGCTCAACGGCTCGAAAGAGCGTGTCGGCGAAGCTGAGTATTGGGCGCGTAGGCGTGGCCAGTTGAAACTTGACCGTGAAAACGCAGCCCTCACCGCAGATGGACAGCAACCCAAGCAGAAGAAGTTTGAAACCGTGAAAGACACTTTACGGAGACAGATTTCTTCGGTGCTGTACCGTGCCACCAGCTTTGAAGATTTCTCTGACAAGCTCATGCAGCAGTACGGCATCGCCGTCAAGGAAAGCCGTGGACAACTCAGCTATCTGCCCTCTGGCAGAACAAGGTTCATCCGGGCGAAACATCTCGGGGACAAGTTCGATAAGGCGGTAGTGCTTGTCACGTTGCAAGCAAACGCCGAACGCAAACCCAAGGCGCAGTTCAAGCAGGATACCATCGGGAAACTGGTGGATATTCAGGCGAAGCTGAAACAGGGCAAGGGCATCGGCTACGAGCGTTGGGCGAAAAAACACAACCTCAAAGCCATGGCACAGACCTTGATTCTCCTAGAAGAAAAGGGCTTGACTGACGAGGACGCACTCGACCAGAGAATCGCAGAGCTTGACACCGAGTTCCATGAATCACTGACCGTAGTGAAAGACCTCGAAGGTCGCATGAAAGCCAACAAAGAGCTGCGCTATCACGTCGCAGCCTACACCAGCACCAAGAGCGTTGCACAGCAGTTAAAAGCTGCAAAACGACCCGCAGCCTTTGAAGAACAGCACCGTGCAGAGCTGACAGCGCACCGGGCGGCAGCAGCCTATTTCAAGGCAAATGATATCACCAAGCTGCCCAGCCCGAAGAAACTGGAAGCCGAGTATGCGCAGCTGGCATCCGAAAAGGCAAAAATTCTACGAGCAGTACAAGGAAGCCAAAGAGGAACTGCTCAAGCTGAAAACCGCAAAGCAGAATGTTGCGTCCTTTTTTCGGGAGGAAGAACAGACGCAGCAGGAGAGATAAAGGAGTGTGCGTATGATCAATCTGAAAATCGATCCGGAGTTCCAGTCCCAGATTCCTCCTCTGACCGATGATGAATTTAAGCAGCTTGAAGAAAACATCCTCAAAGAGGGCAAGCTGATTTCTCCTTTGATCGTGTGGAACAACACCCTTGTTGACGGACACAATCGTTATGCCATCCTCCAGAAACACCCGGAGATTTATTTCTCCACCATACCGCTCCCGTTTGAAAGCAGAGAAGAAGTTCTCGCTTGGATCTGCAAAAACCAGCTGGGGCGGCGCAATCTCACGCCGGAGCAGAAGTACTACCTGATGGGCAAACAGTACGAAGCCGAAAAAGCCGCACACGGCGGTGATCGCAAGAGCAGCGATGCAAAATCAAGTTCGCTAAATGCGAACTTGATCGACAGCACCAAAACCTGCGACCGAATCGCAGAAGAAAACGGTGTGAGCAAGGACACCGTTATCCGCGCCTCGAAGTATATGAAAGGCGTGGAGATCGCAGAAGAACTGATGCCTGGCCTGAAGCAGAGCATCCTGTCCGGACAGACAAAAGTGTCCAAAGCAGATATACACCGCCTAGCCAAGGCGGCCTACTATGACCGCGCACAGATTTTGCAGGATATTCTGCACCCGGAGCTGAAGGTGGAACCGACACCTGACGCTGATGGTGTGATCCGCGTTCCGGGCAAAGCGCCTGTCATGCCATTCCGAAAGTTCGAATCGGTTTACGACAGCGATGCCTACCCGGAGGATGTACGGTACGAGTATGTGGCGTTGGAAGAACTCACTACTCGTTTCCGCATTTCGTTCAACTACCAGTTGGAGCAGATGCCCGATAATGCGCAGCGTGATGTGATTCTGGAGATCATTCACAAGCATAAGGACTATCTTACTTCTCTGGAAGCCGCACTCGCAGATGTTAAAGACCAGACAGCATAACAACAGGCACATGGTATGCTGTTTACCGATGTCCAAAGGAGCGTGCGTTTGAACAAAAAGAAAAAGTCCACAAACACTTCCCCTTATCCCGATGAAGTCATTGACCGTCTGGCGCGGGCATTCTACCCGGCCATCCTTGCCTGCTGGAACAGCGAGGAAGGCCAGAGGGAGTTTGCCGCGTGGCAGGCGGAACAAGCTCATCATGCAAACAACGAAAAACAGGAAGTTCCCACTGGGGAACTCCCTGTTGTACATATCGCTATCGTATGTGGCTTTTGGCAGGGTGCGTCCGGGTGGACGCACCCTGTTTTTGTGTTCATTCCTCTAGACCGAGACTCGCAACCACATTCTTCAGATATTCCTTTGGTTAACCGTTCAGGATTAGTCCGGCATACACAAATGGGTCATTGCAGATGAGATGGTTCGTTCAGACCGCAACGCTATTGTGATATCCAGCGAACCCTCGACCCCAGTGCAAGGATGGAGAGTTCCTCCCATCTTGGAGCGGCAGTGTTTTGCAACCCATTAGCATTTCACGCACATATATTATTTGGTCGAAGAACGGTTGATTTTCTCTTGTTTTTAAGGTATCATGTAAAAACAATTACTCAAGTTCAAAAGGAGTTCCTTTATGACAAATTCAGATTATAAAGACCTCGCTCCAAATGACGCTATTGAAAATGGAGATGAATATCTTTATTCTTTAAATTGGGCTTTGCAAGATCCAAAGATTAAAAACATTGCGCTTACAGGGCCTTATGGATCAGGAAAAAGTAGCATTATTGATACCTTTTTAAAGCAAAATGATTCCAAATCTCTTTATGCTCAAATCAATGATAGGTTTCACGGTCGAAATGTTCCCTCTTCAAAAAACTCGTTAAAAATTTCTATGGCTACATTTTCAAGTGGTCTTAAGGATTCAAATTCTCTTTCAACTTCAAAGGTGAAGCTTGATATTGATGAAATTGAAACCGGGATTTTAAAGCAACTTTTTTATAAAGTTAAATATTCTCGCATTCCTCAGAGTCGGTATCGCAAGTTGCATACTATTGACAGTTGTAGAATATTCTTTCTCGAACTCATTTTTCTACTTTTTCTCTTTTTATTTTGCTTTGTTTTTAAATATGATTTTCTATTTGGCGTCTATCAAAATATTGTTAATGCAGGGAGCCGGATATATTTAAGTCCTGCATTATCTCTCGTTCTGTTTTTAATTGTTTTTGTTATTGCGTTATGGACTATATCTCTGATTTATCGTTTTGTCTTATCAAAATTCACCATAAAGCAATTTAAGATTAGCGACAACACGTCTATTGAGCCATCAGAATTATCGAAAGAATCCGTATTTAATAAAAACCTCGATGAGATTGTATATTTTTTTGAAGAAACGAATTTTCGATATGTGTTTTTTGAGGATCTCGATCGGCTCGATAATCCCGAACTATTTGTGCATCTCAGGGAGCTAAACACGCTACTCAACAATGATGATGCTATAAATAAGCCCATAATTTTCATTTATGCTGTCAAAGATGACATCTTTGTTGGAAATGATCGTACGAAATTTTTTGATTTTATCATTCCTGTTGTTCCAATTATTAATTCAACGAATTCTAGCGAAATTCTTCTCCAGAAAATAAACCCAAACAGCGGATTCCCTCAATTCCAAGGTATCTTGCAAGAAACGGTTTTTGATGTGGCTCCATTTATTTCCGATATGAGAACGCTTCAAAATATATGCAACGAATTCATTGTGTACAAAAATACTCTAGCAAACGAACTTTCTTTATCGGAAGATAAAATGTTTGCAATAATGGCTTTCAAAAATCTCTATCCGAAGGATTTTTCGGACTTGCAGAATGAAAGCGGCGTTGTAAAAGAAGCATTTTCCGACAAGCAAAAATTCATTTATGCTCAATCAGAAGTCCTACAGCACAAGATCGAGCATGCCGAAGAATTGCTCAAAAAAGTTCATTCGGACGTATTGCAAAATAGCAATGAAGTGAAATTTTCTATGCTTATTTCCCTCGCTGGAAGCAATCAAATCGTCACCCGTATTTACTCATATTCATCTTCCTTTGATGTTGACTACAGCAGAATTATGACCGACTCATTTGATTTGCTTGCTCTCAAAAAAGTTAAACAATGCCGCATAGAATGTCGCCAGATTTTTTCACATTCTTATTATACCGATCGTTCCGAAAAAGAAATTGATGATTTGTCCTCGCTGGTGTCAAATTATGTTGATAGATGGCAAGCATTCCACGAAGCGGAAGCACAAGGTTACGAAAAGCTCAAATCTGATATTGAAACCTGCAAATTGCAACAAAAAAATCTTTCGAAACAGTCTTTAAAAAATTTGATAAACTACTACTCAGCAACCGATGTCCTGTCTTCTCAAGTTTGCGATAACAAGTTACTTGTGTTTTTGCTTCGCCGTGGTTATATTGATGAAGAATACACTAATTATATCAACTATTTTAAAGGAACAAGCATTACAAAGGATGACATGAATTTCATCCTCAGCGTCAAAACTCAGACCGCCTTGCCATTCGATTATACTCTAAATAAAACTGAAATCGTTATCAATAGATTGCAGCCATATGAGTTTGAACAAAAAGAGATTCTTAATTATGCACTTTTGGAGCGGCTTTTTGACCTTCCGCAAGAATCCGAAAAGTTTGGTATACTTTTTTCCCAATTTCACAACGGAAGTGACTTCTGTTGGAACTTCATTGATTCTTTCATCGATATCACAAAGCATTTAGATGTTTTTGTGCAGTCCCTGGCATCTTCATGGAAAGGTATTTGGCTATATATATTTAACAAGTCTGAGCTTTCCTATAAAAGAAAAATTAGATATCTTTCACTTTTAATCACTTATATTCCGTCTTCTGAGTTACAGTCACTCAATCAGAACAATTCAATGGCTGCGTTCATTGAATCTCATCCTGATAGTTTACAGATGCTTCTGGCTGTTCCTGCAGAAGATGTCATTTCCTGTATCGAATCTCTAAACATAAAATTCTCAAACGTTCATATAGATCAAGTTCCAACCTCTATAATTTCATATATCTTTGATAACGACTGTTATATAATCAATCGGGTTATGACACGCCTCGCTATATTACATTATGACTGCTCTCTTAGTGATTATTTTATTTCACAAAAGCCATACACTGCAATTCTTTCATTAAAAAACACACCTGTTAACGAGTATGTACAAACGGATCTCGTTTCTTTTGTAGAAAACGTTCTTGCAGGCTCTACTGCATCCGATGATGTGTCCGCGATAATAGTAATGCTTGAATCATCTGTTGGCAATGCGGATTTGTGTGAAAAAATCATCACCTATGAATCATTTCGTCTTCCTGAATTTTGCTGTGAATCCAAAATAGATTCACAAACATCTGAAATTTTAAATCTGTGGAACTTAATTGTTTGTCAGAGAAAAATCATTTCCTCTTTTCATAACGTCACTGTATACTGGAGTCACTTCGGCTTAACTTCTGAACTTTTATCTTTTATTATCAGTGAAAAAGAATCTCTTTGTTCTCAATCAGACCTTTCTGCTGATAATAAATTGATTCAAGATATCATCAGTTCAGATATTGATGATAATTCGTTTTCTTATTTCATTCATCGATTCTCTATCGAAAGTCCTGATTTCCCATTTTGGGATTTGTCCGAAAGTAAACTTTCTATTATGATAGATTGCAACTACTTTCCATTTACAATTGACGGCTATTTGAAGTTGAAAGCAAAGTCTAAAGCTTTGTCACTTGAGTATATTTTGAAAAATCAGCATGAGTTCATAAAAGTCATTGATTCTATCGAAATAGATCAGCCCTTGTTTGAGGAATTGATTTGCTCTTCCAAAGCTAATCACGCTATAAAATCCGTATTGCTCAAACATTTTTCTAAGGAGTTCTTGACTACTTCTATTGCTCTTTCTCTCGTGAATTCTGATTTTCGGTTCACAAACGAAACATTTAATATCGTATGGCCTTTGCTGAATTCGGAAAGCAAGAAAATGTTTTTTCTTCAGCATCTCGACATTTTGAATGCGGATGATTTTGAACGCATTTTTACCGAACTGTCTTTCCTGTACCCTGATTTCAGCAATCGAGATTCAAGACATATTGTAAAACTTACGAAATCGCCAAATGATAGACAGCTTGCTTCACGACTTAAGGAAACAGGATATATTTCCAATATTGAGGAAACAGAGAAGGACGACTACCTTCGTTTGAGAATTCGTTCCATCAAAAGATGATGAATACAATGCTTAATGTCAGCTTTTTCGTCTTTTAGTTTAGTCTTTCTGTGCTAATGGGTCACTGCGGAAACCGTAATTTGACCTCTGCCATTGCACTAGGATGGCACAGTGTATCCTTCGATACGAATATCCTGATGATGCAATCGAGCGTTCACTCTGTTTGGTGATTTTTGTGTGAAAAGCATAGGGAGATTCCATCAGGGTAGATGGAACAAGCTTATCTTTTTGACAAAAGTGGTTTTCTCTACCCAATTCAAATGCAAAGGCAGGGTACCACCTCCATGGTGATACCCTGCCTTTACTTGTTCTTGCTTACTGTTCCGAGTAGTGCCTTCTCAGAACTTCCTGTAAACAAAAAATGTACCCGAACCCTTTTTCATAAAGAATCGGGTTCGAGTACGAACTGTATGGTGGACGGTACAGGACTCGAACCTGTGACCTCCTGCACGTCAAGCAGATGCTCTACCAGCTGAGCTAACCGTCCAGATGTCGTATCGACTTGAGTATGATACCACATTTTTCGCGCAATTGCAAGGGCTTTTTTGAAAAAAGTCTGCCTTTTCCGTTTTTTGCCCCGGAGGATTGGCGCGAAAGCCCCTTTGCGAGGGCTGGCAGGGGAGAGGTGCGCTCAGAGCGCCCGGCGGATGATGTCATAGAGGATGGGCTTCATGTTGTCGATGTTGTCGGGCTTGCCCTCCAACACGGAAGTATAGCACACCGACATGCACATGCTGCCCAGGGCGGTGATGCGCTGGTAGATCTCCCGCTCGGTGCGGCCCGCCATCTCGGGGCTGCACATCACGATCTGGAGGACCTTGCGCATCAGCGGCTCGGCCTCGCCGCTGGCTTCGATCTGATCCAGCCCGGGCCAGACAAAGCTGCGCTCCAGGAAGCGGAGCATCAGGGTGTCCGCGCGCAGGGCTTCGATGATATGGTCAATGACAAAGATCATCTGGTCGGGGAAGCTGGTAAGCTCGGCGGCGTGCTGCTCGGCGGCGGCACAGGCGTTGTCCAGCAGCTGGTAGCTCACCCGGGCCAGCAGGGCCTGCGTGACCGAACCCTTATCGGCAAAATAGAGGT
>ENA-OQET01000594-OQET01000594.1-human-gut-metagenome-genome-assembly--contig:-NODE-594-length-18742-cov-2.823046_pt1 | contig 18742 bp, 23 predicted proteins | sample MGYA00242800_ERZ504645 | MGnify/ENA primary metagenome ERZ504645 (study PRJEB26092, sample SAMD00036308) | human gut metagenome | host: Homo sapiens | study: EMG produced TPA metagenomics assembly of... | reverse complement strand
AACAAGATACTTCTCCGGAGAGTTTATCTTTATGATCTTCGGACTTCCGGGAGCTGCACTGGCTATGTATCAGTGCGCAAAACCTGAGAAGAAAAAACAGGCAGGAGGCCTTCTTCTGTCTGCAGCGCTTGCATGTATGGCAACTGGAATTACAGAGCCGCTGGAATTTTCATTCCTGTTCGTAGCTCCGGCACTGTTTGCTGTTCAGGTAGTTCTGGCAGGTAGCGCATACATGATCGCACATATGCTGAATATTGCCGTAGGACTTACTTTCTCCGGTGGATTCCTTGATTTCTTCCTGTTTGGTATCCTTCAGGGAAATGCAAAGACAAGCTGGATGAGAGTTATCCCGGTTGGTATTATTTATTTCTTTTTATATTATTTTATTTTCAAATTCATGATCAAAATGTTTGATTTCAAAACACCTGGTCGTGAAGATGATGATGTAGAAACAAAACTTTATACAAAGGCTGATGTAAATGCTCGCAAGGAAGCACAGAATGGTGCCGTTGAAGCTGGTTCTTCTGATCCGGTCAGCGAGGCAATCACAAGAGGCCTTGGTGGTAAGAAAAATATCAGTGATGTGGATTGCTGTGCAACACGTCTTCGTTGTACGGTTAAGGATGCATCACTGGTAAATGATGGTGTGTTAAAGGCAACAGGTGCATCCGGTGTGGTACACAAAGGTCTTGGTGTACAGGTTATTTACGGACCGAATGTTACTGTTATCAAATCAAATCTTGAGGACTATCTGGAAACAGCACCGGATACTCTGGAAACACCGGCAGAAGCTGCTGAAACACAGGAAGTAAATGAACAGAAAGAAGAAGCCGGACAGAAAGTCGTTGACCGTATTGTGATCTCCAGTCCGATCACTGGTGTAGCGGCTGAGCTCTCTACAGCACCGGATGAGGCCTTTGCCCAGAAGATGATGGGAGACGGCGCAGTAGTTACACCGGAAGACCCATATGTACGAGCTCCGGAAGATGGAGAAGTTGCCTTTGTCTTTGACACAAAACATGCAATTGGATTTGTAACAGAATCCGGAATCAGTCTGCTGATTCATGTAGGAATCGATACTGTAAAACTGAATGGTGAGGGATTTGAGGCACTGGTAGAAAGCGGGCAGGAAGTGAAGAAAGGAGATCCGATGCTGAAACTGGATCTGGATTATCTGAGCAAAAACGCACCTTCTATTGTATCACCGGTTCTTTGTACAGAACTGGAGGATAACCAGAGAATCCATCTGTTAAATGAGGGTCAGGTCAAAGCAGGAGAGCCGCTTTTCGAAATCGAGGTTCTTCAGTAAGAACTACCCGGATGGGGAAGAGATACGGATGTTGTACAGGATAGCAAAAATTTTAAATCATAATTCCTTTATGGGAATCCAGGATGAAAATAACCAGGAATGTCTGGTTATGGGAAAAGGAGTTGCTTTTGGCAAGAAAGTGGGACAAACTGTTCCGGTCACTGCGGAAGCAAAGGTTTATTCATTGAAAGAAATGACAGAGAGAGGAGATGCAAAAGATATCCTCAAATCGGTTTCACCACTTTGTCTGGAGTTTGCAAACGAAGTGCTGAATCAGGCGGAGCAGGAATTTGGCAAAGTAGACCGGACAATTCTTTTTACCATGGCAGATCATCTGGACTTTGCGATCCGCCGCATTCAGAATGGAGAACAGATCAGCAACCCGCTGACCGATGACATCCGTGTTATGTTTTATAAAGAATATAAAGTAGCCAGTTGTATTCAGGAACTCTTGAAAGAGAAAATGCAGATTGAGATTGACGAACACGAGATTGGCTATATCGCCTTGCATGTGCATGCTGCCATCGTAGATGAAAATGTTTCTCAGGCAATGGAAATTGCAAGAACAGTCCGGGAATGTATTTCACTTGTTGAGAAAGAAACTGGAAATTCCATTGATGTCATGTCTCTGGGATATAATCGACTGATGAATCATGTCCGTTATATGGTGGCACGTGCAATTCATGGTGAGAAACTGAAAATGAATCTGAATGAATATATGTCCGTAAAGTTTCCGGAACCATTTATGTCAGCAGAGAGGATCTGCCGACAGATGGAAAAGAGTCTGAAGCTTCCGATTCCGGACATTGAAATCGGATATCTTGCCATGCATCTGGAAAGAATGTTAGATACGGATATCAATGAGTAAGATATAAAGTTAAATGTCACTGTCGAAGGTAACTGTAGGATAAATATAAATACAAAAACATAATATAAAAGGAGAACAAAACTATGAAAACATTTGAGTATACAATTAAAGACGAACTTGGAATCCATGCAAGACCGGCAGGACTTCTTGTAAAAGAAGCAAAAAAATTCGAATCTGAATGCACTATCACAAAAGACGGCAAAACAAAGAAACTGACACAGCTTATGATGCTCATGTCTCTTGGCGTAAAACAGGGTGACACTGTTACTGTAACAGCAGAAGGCGCTGATGAAGAAGCTGCAGCTGCTGCATTAAAAGAATTCTTTGAGAATAATTTATAATTCGCTGGAACGACCAGAATCAGTTTACATTTGAATTCAGGGAGGAAAAGGAATGCAGTGTTTCAGGGAAAATCTGTATATAAAGGGATTGCGATGGGACCAATCGTGGTTTTAAGAAAAATGATTATCAGGTAAAACGTACCCGTATCGAAGATACAGAAGCAGAAGTAAAACGTGTGGATGAGGCATTAAAAGCATCCCAGGAACAGCTTCAGAAACTGTATGACAAGGCTGTCAGAGAAGTTGGCGAGGCCAGTGCAGCAATCTTCGAAGTTCATCAGATGATGCTGGAGGATGAGGACTATCTGGAGGCAATTCAGAATATGGTCCGCACCGAACAGGTCAACGCCGAGTATGCAGTTGCGGTTACCGGCGATAATTTTGCAGAGATGTTTGCTTCCATGGACGATGATTATATGAAAGCACGTTCTGCCGATATCAAAGATATCTCCGAACGTCTTGTACGTAATTTAAGCGGCCAGGGAGATGTGGATTTAAGCTCTATCGAGCCATCTATAATTGTAGCGGATGATCTTAGTCCAAGCGAGACAGTCCAGATGGACAAAGATAAGATCCTTGCATTTGTAACAGTTCACGGATCTACCAATTCTCATACTGCGATTCTTGCGCGAATGATGAATATTCCGGCACTGATCGGAGTAAAAATGGATCTGGAAGCTCTTCAGAGTGGAGTGACAGCGGTTGTAGACGGTTTCCAGGGAATGGTTACTTTTGACCCGGATGAAGAGACAAAAGGCACAGACTGAAACCAAAATACAGGAAGAAGCTGAGAAACTGAAGCTTCTTCAGGAACTCAAAGGCAAAGAAAACATTACTCTGGACGGACGTAAGATTAATATTTATGCAAACATTGGAAGCGTTGGCGATATTGGTTATGTAATGGAAAATGATGCCGGCGGAATCGGACTTTTCAGAAGTGAATTCCTGTATCTTGGAAGAAACGATTTCCCTACTGAGGAGGAACAGTTCCAGGCTTACAAGCAGGCAGTACAGATGATGGCAGGTAAGAAGGTTATTATCCGTACATTGGATATCGGAGCTGACAAACAGGTAGATTATTTCAATCTTGGTAATGAAGATAATCCGGCTATGGGATACCGTGCGATCCGTATTTGTCTGAGACAGCCGGAAATCTTCAAAACTCAGCTTCGTGCACTTCTCCGTGCAGCCGTTTATGGAAATCTTTCTATCATGTATCCGATGATTACTTCTACAGAAGAAGTAAAGAAAATTTATGAGATCGTAGCAGAAGTAGAAGAAGAGCTGAAAGCACAGGAGATTCAGTATAAGATTCCGGAACAGGGAATCATGATTGAGACTCCGGCAGCAGCGATCATCAGTGACAAACTGGCAGAGATGGTAGATTTCTTCAGTATCGGAACGAATGATCTGACCCAGTATACACTGGCAATTGACCGCCAGAATGAAAAACTGGATGAGTTCTATAATCCACATCATGAAGCAATCCTGCGTATGATCCAGATGGTTGTGGACAATGCGCATAAATGTGGTAAATGGGCAGGTATCTGCGGAGAACTTGGAGCAGATGCAACTCTTACCGAGCAGTTTGTACGTATGGGACTGGATGAGCTCTCCGTAGCACCATCCATGGTTCTGAAGCTTCGTAAAATCGTTCGCGAGATGAAAGTAGAAGAATAACTAAATAAGAAAAAATATCAAAAATGAAAACCGTTTTCATATTGACACTCTAACAGAATGTGCTATAATATGAAAACGGTTTTCAATTTATACTGGGTAGGAATGTATAGAGAAGGGACGAACTATGGGAACGAAAGCACCTTATCAGACAAAGCAGATGAAGCAGATCCTGGCTTATCTTCAGACAATAGAAGGTACACATGTGACGGTTGCTGATGTCTGTTCTTATTTTAAAGAGCAGGGAATTAATGTCGGAACAACGACAGTTTATCGTAATCTTGAGAAGATGGTAGAACAGAGGCTTGTTGCCAAGTATAACGTGGATGGGACGAGCAGTGCCTGTTTTGAATATCTCGGAGCAGAAGAACATTGTCATAAGACCTCCTGTTTCCACTGCAAATGTGAAAAATGTGGAAAACTGATTCATCTTCACTGCGAGGATGTGGTTAAACTGGAGCAGCACCTGATGGACAGTCACGGATTTCGCATGGATCCGTGCAGAACGGTTTTTTATGGAATCTGTGAAGAATGCAGAGGACTGGAAGATGACAAAAAAGAAACAGAGACTGTACATATCAGGGCAAAATAAGCGGAATATAAGGTAACGGAGTAGAATGCTGAGACAGAAGAAAGCAGGTATAAGGATGAAAAAATGGATCACTGGTGCGCTGGCAATTCTGCTGGGTGTGATGAGCATTGCGGTTCCTTTTTCAGGAATGCACATAGCAGAAGCTAAAACAACGGAGGAAACAGACAGGAAACTGAATATTGTGACAACCATTTTTCCGGAATATGACTGGACAAGAAATATTCTGGGGAACAGGGAAGCGGATGTGAATCTTACGATGCTCCTGGATAATGGGACAGACCTTCATAGTTTTCAGCCGGCAGTGAAAGATATTATGAAAGTATCCAGCTGTGATCTCCTGATCTATGTGGGTGGAGAATCCGACCAGTGGATTGAGGATGCACTGGAATCGGCTCAGAATAAAGATATGAAGACGATTAATCTGATGGAAGTCCTGGCGATACGATTAAGGAAGAAGAACAGTTGAGGGTATGCAGGAACAGTAGAACACGAACATGGTCATGAGGACGAGCATGCCATGAGGGTGAGGATGAGAAGGAATATGACGAGCATGTCTGGACTTCCATGCGAAATGCTTCTGTGATCTGTGACGCGATTGCAGAAACGCTTGAGGAGATGGATCCTGAGAATAAAGAAATCTATCAGACAAATGCTGAGAACTACAAAGCAAAACTTTCTACACTGGATCAGAAATATCAGGAAACGGTAGATACAGACAGACAGAATACGCTGATCTTTGCCGATCGTTTTGCATTTCGTTATCTGGTCGATGATTATGGACTGAACTATTATGCGGCTTTTTCCGGATGCTCTGCAGAGTCGGAAGCAAGCTTCAAGACTGTGACTTTTCTTGCGGGTAAACTGGATGAACTGGGAATAAAAACGGTATTGACGATTGAGAAGTCCGATGACAGGATAGCACAGACCGTGATTGAAAATACAAAAAAGAAAGATCAGAAGATCCTCGAGCTTAATTCCATGCAGTCGATCACTTCGGATGAGATTAAAAACGGAGTGACATATCTTTCTGTGATGGAAGATAATCTGAAGGTTCTGAAAGAAGCACTTAAGTAGGAAAAGAGGAACAACAATGGCACAGCTTACATGTAAAAATCTTACATTGGGATATGATAACCGGGCAATTCAGGAAGACCTGAATTTCTCTATTGATGCAGGTGATTACCTTTGCATCGTAGGTGAAAATGGTTCCGGTAAATCTACATTGATGAAGACACTTCTTCATCTGCAGGCACCGATCAGCGGCAGTATTGAACTGGGAGATGGCCTGAAAAAAAACGAAATTGGTTATCTGCCGCAGCAGACGCTGGTGCAGAGAGATTTTCCGGCATCCGTGAGGGAAATTGTGTTATCTGGATGCCAGAGTCGTTGTGGATGGAGACCTTTTTATAACAAAGAAGAAAAAATGGTTGCCCAGAGAGCCATGGAAAAAATGATGATCCAGGATCTGGCAGATCAGTGCTATCGCGAACTTTCCGGAGGGCAGCAGCAGCGGGTTCTTCTTGCAAGAGCTCTTTGTGCAGCACAGAAGATCCTGCTTCTGGATGAGCCGGTTTCGGGACTTGATCCGAGAGTGACAGCAGAGATGTACCAGCTGATCAGGAATCTGAATAAAAAAAGATGGAATTACGATCATTATGATCTCACATGATATTGCGGCGGCAGTAAAATATGCAACACATATCCTGCATATCGGGGAGCATTGCTTCTTCGGAACAAAGAAACAGTATCTGGAAAGCAGTCTGGGAAAGGCGTTTACTGGACAGGAAGGAGAGGACGAATAAGATGTTTGAGACACTTCGTATGTATTTTCAATACCCGTTTGTGCGTTATGCATTGATCGTTGGGGTACTGATCGCATTATGTTCTTCGCTTCTGGGCGTGACTCTGGTATTGAAACGTTTTTCCTTTATCGGTGACGGACTTTCTCATGTGGCATTTGGTGCAATGGCGATAGCATCTGTCCTGAATATTACCAACAATATGCTGTTTATCCTGCCGGTAACAGTAATCTGTGCGATCCTTCTTCTTCGTGCTGGTCAGAACACAAGAATCAAGGGCGATGCGGCGATTGCCATGATCTCTGTCGGAGCCCTGGCAATCGGATATCTTTTGATGAATCTTTTTTCCACCAGCCCAAATATCTCCGGAGATGTATGCAGTACATTGTTCGGCTCCACATCGATCCTGACACTGACAAAAGGCGAGGTATGGCTGTGTGCAATCCTTTCTGTTGTGGTTGTTGCTATTTTTATTCTTTTTTATAATAAAATTTTTGCAGTAACATTTGATGAGAATTTTGCCAGAGCGACCGGAACGAGAGCGAATGCCTATAATCTGCTGATTGCAGTTGTGATTGCAGTGATCATTGTACTTGCAATGAATCTGGTAGGTTCACTTCTGATTTCAGCACTTGTAATTTTTCCGGCGTTGTCAGCAATGAGGTTGTTTAAATCTTTCCGCTCGGTAACGATCAGTGCGGCAGTGTTGTCCGTTTTAAGTGCTACTGCCGGCATTCTGATCTCCATTCTGGCAGGTACTCCGGTTGGATCCACGATCGTGGCAGTGGATATTGCTGTATTTCTGATTTCTTATGGCATTGGAAGGATTACGGGAAGATAAAAATATCTCAGCCGGAGCTGGATCCCCGACTGAGACAGTATTTTAAAAATGTTGGTTTATAACAGGAATTCTTGTAGAACTCAGATTTCTACGAGGATTCCTTTTTCTTTGTCATAATGGCAGTATTTGCCATTTGCGGAGATGAACGGCTGATATGTATCGGTACGGGTGTCTTTGACATAGACAACACCGGTTGCGATCATCTCAACAAGAGAGAAACGTTTGCTCAGGCTGGAAATCCACGCATAGGTCTTCTCGCTGTCAGAGTCAGCTGCAAGCAGACTGTAACCGCCGTCACAGGCTTTGAGAGAGAAATAGATTTTTTCAGGTTTTACAATTTCCTTGAAAACCTGACTGGTAATGTAAGAAGAGAAATTCTCCTTTACAAATTTCTGGAAGGTTTTCGTGGTATAAACTTCTCCGGATACTTCATCAGTGATTCTGTCTCCACGCTCCAGACGGTTCTTGATCAGAGTCAGAACTTCGATCGTCCAGTTGATAAAGGAGATACTGCTGTAGGTCATGCTTTCCTGAAGCTGGTCGATCAGCTTTTTTGTCAGGACATTTGATTTGGCCGCTTCGTTAAAAAAGTTCTTCGTTCATAATGTTCCCTCCATAATAAATGTATGTGGTAATTGATAATTTTTATTATAAAGTGCAGTTGTGCAAAAGCAATGAAAAACAGATGAAACATCATAAAAATTGTATAAAATACACATACTTAAGCACTTGCTGTTGCTTGAACCACATATTTTGAGTATGTTGCAGAAAAATAGGGAATCAGTTACAATAGAATCAGGTGTGAATCAGAATTCAAAATAAAAGAAGAGAATAAGATCTGCCGGCAGTTCGGGGCATTGATGGGATGGAAAAAGAATGAAAAAAGATAAAGAAAAGAAACTGACCTATTTTTTTGAGAGCCGCGATGATGGTTCTGACAACGATATTAATCGTATTGTTTCTTGTGATCATGTCGATGGTTGGTGAAAATCCAGGGGAACAGCCAGGGTTGTGAATTATGCGGGACTTGTCCGGGGTGGTACACAGAGGATGGTTAAGCTGGAAATCTCCGGTGCACCGCAGGATAAGATGTATGAGACGATTTCTTCTTACATAGAGGGGCTCCGAAATGGCAGTGAGAAACTGAATTTTGTACGTCTGGATGATGAAGATTTCCAGGCTAAGATGGGGATGAACTGGAAAAATATTTTGATGAATTGAGAAGTGAAATCCTCCTTGTTCGCGAGAAGGGTTATGAGAATACAGAAATTATAGAAAAGAGCGAAAAATTTTTCCGGATCTGTGATGAGGCAGTAGGTTTTGCAGAAGTCTATTCACAGAAAAAAGCGACCGGACTGGATCATCTGGAAAAAATCGTATTGGTTGATATTCTGGGATTGGTATTGATCATTGCTACGGAACTGATAAAAGCGGTACGTTTTGCTGCACAGAATAAGATTTTGCAGAAAAAGGTCTATCTGGATGAGGCGACAGGCCTTCCAAACAAAAATAAGTGTGAGGAGATCCTGAATGAGACGGAGCCGATACCGGTGAATGAGCTGGTGGCAATGTGTGTGTTTGATCTGAACAATCTGCGAACGATCAACAACAATCTGGGACATGACAAAGGGGATGAGTATATTCGCTCTTTTGCAATCCAGCTCCGTGAGGCGGTACCGGAAGAATTTTTTGCAGGTCGTGATGGTGGTGATGAATTTATTGCGGTTCTGAAGGGACTGGACCATGAGGGCGTTCGGAAATGTCTGCAGAACATCCGCAACCAGGCTGCAGAATATTCCAGACAGCATCCGGAAATGCCAATCAGCTATGCAGCCGGTTATGCACTGTCAAGTGACTTTGAAGGCAGTACGATGAGAGAACTCTTCCGTTTGGCTGACAAAAACATGTATATTGATAAAAACCGTGCAAAGATGGAGGAAGCAGCAGAGAAACAGAGGATGAATATTCGTCTTCTGGAAGAAATTACAGAAAAGGGGTTTCAGTTTACGGACTGCATTTATTGCGATGCGCTTTTGGATCAGTATTATGTACTGCGCGCAAGCTCACGATTTTTCCTGGCCGAGGATGGAAGCTATTCCGGAGCTGTTGAGCAGATTATACAGGAATTGGGAACGGATGAGAACCGCAAGAGTATGAGAAAGAAATTGCAGATTTCTTATCTTGCAGAACAGATCAAGGACAAAGGCGAGAAGCTGGAGCTTCCATATCAGTACAGGAAAGAGGACAGTATTTGTCGAGGACGAATGACAGCACTGTTTGTAAATAATACCGAAGATGGCAGGCTTCATCATTTCATTCTGGGCTTTGAACCTTTCCAGAATAAAAATGAAAACACAGCAGATGAAAAGACTCGACTGAATCGATATTATGAACAGCTGAAACAATCCATTGTTGAAAACGAGAATTATGCGGAGGCACTCCTTCAGACTGCAAATGTAGTCTATACTGTGGATCTGACGAATGATAAGCTGGAGAATGTTTATTATCATGAGGCAGCATTTAAGGTTGAAAATGATATACAGACACCACGTTCTTATAGCGATTATTGCAATAAACGGAGTCGGTATGTGACCGAAGATACTTTGGAGAACTACAGAATCGTTGATTCTTCTTTCAAACTACTGAAGCGATTTGCTACAGGTGCGAAGCAGGTTACAGTAGAATACTGCGAAACGATGGGAAAAGAAAATAAGCCGGTATGGCTGCAGAAAACAGTTCTGATGTCCAGAGATATGGTGTATGATGCGAATACAGATAAAGAGAGTTCCGTAGTCCATGGAATTGTTCTGTTTAAGAATACTTCAGATTTCCATGAAAAGGAACAGCAGGAAAAAGCACGTCTGCAGATGACTTATGAAGAAGCGGATTCCGAGAACAGAGCCAAGACGGAATTTATGAATCGTATGAGTCATGATATTCGTACGCCGATCAATGGAATCATGGGAATGGTAGACATCATCCGTAAAAACAGGGATGACTGGGGAAAAGTTGATGACAGTCTGGATAAGATTCAGCTGTCTACCCGACATTTGCTGGAGCTGGTCAGTGATGTCCTCGATATGAGCAAACTGGAAGCTGGTATGTTTGAGATTCATGAAGATGTATTTGATATGAATGAGCTTATGGATGAAGTTGCTGCACTTGTGGATGCTCAGCTGGTTGAATCCAGTATTACACATTGCAAGCACAGAAGTAATATTCAGCATACTGCCTTGAAGGGAAGCTCCCTGCAGCTGCGGCGTATCATGGTCAATCTCTTGAGCAATGCAATCAAATATAATAAACCAAATGGAACAATTGATACATATGCGGAAGAACTTTCCTGTGACGGTACAACCGTGTGGTATGAATTTAAAATAGTTGATACTGGAATTGGCATGAGCGAAGAATTTATAAAAGAACAGCTGTTTAAACCATTTACACAGGAGAAGAATGACGCCAGAACACTGTACAGAGGAACCGGTCTGGGAATGTCGATCGTCAAGGCGCTTCTGGATAAAATGGGAGGTTCTATAGAAGTAGAGAGTCAACTTGGAGAGGGAAGTACTTTTACTTTCCGCCTTCCGTTTAAAGTTGATGAAAATGCCATCGAAACCAAAAAAGAAGAGCAGAGCTCAGGCGAACAGAAGCTGGAAGGAAAGCAGATTCTTCTGGTTGAGGATAATGAGATCAACATGGAGATTGCAGAGTTCTATCTGAAGGAACTGGGAATTGTGGTTGATAAGGCATGGAATGGCCAGGAAGCGATTGACAAGTTTGAAGAGTCAGCACCGGGAACTTATGATCTGATTCTGATGGATATTATGATGCCGGTTATGGGCGGCAGAGAAGCAGCCCGTCGTATACGGACACTGGAGCGACCGGATGCAGAAACGGTGCGTATATATGCCATGACGGCGCAGGTTTCTTCCGAAAGTGTACATAAATGTCTGGCTTCCGGAATGAATGGACACATTGCGAAGCCGATTGATGAAAGCAAACTCAGAGAAAATCCTGACCAGATGTGAAAGCGTGAAAAAGCAGAAGGATTAAGATAAAATAGAGATACGATAAAGCAAGATCAAAAGTTCCAGTGAATTTTTGTTATCGCTAATCAATTATGTGCTGGAGACAGCCCGAATTGAGAGTGGAAAGACGAGTCTGAAAAAAGAAGTTCGCTGTGCTTCCAGATTGATCGAATCCTTTATCAATATCATTGGAAATTCACTGAAATATACTCCGGCAGGTGGTAAGATCACCATAGATATCAGGGAGATTCCGTTTGACAGGGAAAATTATATTGCATATAAGATTGTAGTTGAAGATACTGGAATTGGGATGAGTGAAGACTATCTTCCACATATTTTTGAAGAATTTTCCAGAGAACATACAAGTACGGAAAGCAAAGTAGTCGGAACAGGTTTGGGGCTTCCAGAGCTGCTGTTCCGATCGTAGCAATGACAGCGAATGCTTTTGAAGAGGACAGGCAGAAGGCACTTGATGCAGACATGAATGCACATGTATCAAAGCCGGTGGATATGAATGTTCTGTTCCGAGTGATGGCGAAGTTCAGCTGATTTCGCTGTCGTTATAATATATGGAAGAAGCACAGTAAATAGCTGCATGAGGAGGAGCTGTCCATGATACAGCAGAAAAAGATTAATGTTGAAAGAATTCTTCGCGTCAACAGAGTAGGAGCATGGAGAATAGAAATTGAGGATGGGAAATCACCGAGATTTTATGCAGATGCGGTGATGGATGAATTACTTGGAATCCAGGGAGAAATCTCACCGGAAGAGCGATTTACATTTCATCGGGCGCGTGTACATCCGGATGATATGCAGTTATTTCTGGAATATTCAGATAAACTGTCAGAGACAAAATCAGAAATCGTATATCGCTATATTCATCCTACATTTGGAGAGATGTTCGTACGTTGCAGTGGCATAAGAGATAGGTCTGTAGTAGACGGTATTTCTATTATGGGAATACATCAGGACATTTCAGAGACAGCGCGTATGGAGAAAGAAAAAGAGGCAGAACGCCGTCTGGCAGAACTTAATGATACACTCCGTAAAGAAAAGATTGAACAGGAAGATTATTACAAAGAACTGCTGGAAATGCAAAGTTGTGGTGTACTTGCATATACAATTCCCGGGCATAAGATCATTCATATGAATGCACAGGCTTTGCGCATGTATGGTGTAAAGAGCATAGAAGAAGCACAGTCCAAACTCGGTATTATGCTGAAAAAAGTAATCTATCCGGATGTGGACGTAATAGAGAAGTTGAAAAGACTTCACAAAGTAGATGCTATGGTTGATTATGAGTGTATCATCGGGAAAGGTGAGTCGAATGAATGTCATGCACTTGCTACAACGAAAGTGGTTCGCATTCCGTCGGGAGAAAGAGCTGTGATCACCACATTTCTTGATGTATCAGAGATGGTAGTACTTAAGAATGCACTGCAGAAGGCGGAAGAGGGAAACAGGGCAAAATCATCCTTTTATTTGCCATGTCACACGATCTGCGGACTCCGATGAATGCAATTATAGGATATGCAGAACTCATGGAGCGGCACTGGGGAGACAATGAGCTTACGACAAATTATCTGCATAAGTTGAAGGGAGCGAGCCAGTTCCTGCTTGCATTGATAGGAAATGTACTGGAAATTGCCCGTATTGAAAGTGGTAAGGAAACTTTGAATGAAGCACCATGGAATCTGAAGAAAATAAATGATACGTTGGAGATCGTTCTTGACAGAGAAATTCTGAATAAACAGCTACATGTAGCACGAAATATAGAAATTCAGCATGCAGATGTATATTGTGATTCGCTGAAGATTCAGGAGATTATCATGAATCTTGTAAGTAATGCAATTAAATATACACCGGATGGAGGAAAAATAGACGTAGATATCGAGGAAATGGAGGCTGTCAGAGAGGATTCCATAATTCTGCGGATTTGTGTTTCGGATACGGGAATTGGTATCAGCCAGAAATATATTCCACATATATTTGAGGCATTTACACGCGAGAAAAATTCTTCGGAAAGTGGTATAATGGGAACTGGTCTAGGACTGCGTATCGTAAAATCCTTTGTAGATTTGATGGATGGAAGCGTGATCGTACAAAGTGAACCTGGAAAAGGCAGCAGTTTTATTGTTGAGATTCCATGTCGGATCGTATCGGAAGAAGAACGTATTGACCAGGCAGAACAGAGCATGCCAGAGAACTTTCTGAAGTGCAAAAGAATTCTTCTTGTAGAAGATAATGAATTAAATGTGGAAATTGCAAGGACAATTCTTCAGGATGTACAAGCAGAAGTGGAAGTAGCTGCGGATGGCGCGATTGCAGTTGCAATGGTGCAAAAGGCTTCTGCCGGGTATTATGATGTGGTATTGATGGACATACAGATGCCGAAGATGAATGGGTATCAGGCAACAAAGGCGATTCGGAAGCTTCCGGATGAAAGAGCTCAGGTTCCGATCATAGCGATGACCGCAAATGCATTTGAAGAAGACAGGCAGGCGGCATTTGCAGCAGGAATGGATGATTATCTGGCTAAACCGATTGAAATTGATAAATTACTTCGTAAAATAGTAAAGGCATTAAAGAAGAAGTAAAAGATGTCAGATAAGAAAAGTGCAATTTAGACAGAACAGGAGACATCATGGAGATTAAAATTCGGACAGCGAAAGTAGAAGATGCAGAGAAATTGCTCGACATTTACAGCTACTATGTGAAAAAGACAGCGGTGACATTTGAATATGAAGTTCCATCGGTCGAAGAGTTTCAGGAACGAATCCGGCATATTTCTTCTCATTATCCATATCTTATCGCAGAGGAAGAAGGAGAAATTATTGGCTATTCTTATGCAGACCGTCTGCGTCCGAGGGCAGCTTTTGGATGGGATGTGGAGATGACAATTTATCTGAAACAGGATATACGACGAAATGGTTTAGGACGACATATGTATACTCTTATGGAAGACATCCTGAGAGAGCAGGGCGTTGTAAATGCTGTTTCATTGATTACAAAGCCGACAGATGAATATTCTGATTTTAATAGTGTACAGTTTCATGAAAAAATGGGATATAAGCATGCTGGTGAGCTGAAAGACTGTGGCTATAAATTCAATAGATGGTATGCACTTTTGTATATGGATAAACAGATTGGAATTCCACAGGAAGAGATGCCGCCAATCAGAGATTTTGACGAAGTGCGGGAAAAATTTGGCCTGTAGATTTTTCACGAGGAGAAATGTTTATTATGTGCTATAAAACGGAGGTTTGAATGATTTACAAGAAAGTTGAGATTAAAGTAGAAGGTTATCAGGAAACTGCGGATTTGTATACTTAATATTCTGGACAATTCTGTGGAAATGCGTCCGAATTCGAAAGCGCCCGGTCATTGTGAATCTGCCCGGGTGGCGGTTATACAATGACCTCTGACAGGGAGGCAGAACCAATTGCCATGCAGTATCTTGCAAGAGGATACCATGCAGTGATCCTTCGTTACAGTGTAGCCCCGGCGAGATATCCACTGGCACTTCTGCAGCTTGCGAAGTCTGTCGCATATTTAAGAGAACATGCAGAAGAATTTCATATTGATACTGCTAAAATTATCCTGCAGGGATTTTCGGCGGGTGCCCATCTGGCTGCAAGTCTTGGGGTATTCTGGAAGGAAAAATTTATCTCCGAAGTATTGCATACAGAAACAGAAATGGTGAGACCGAACGGCATGATCCTCAGTTATCCGGTCATTTCCTCCGGAAAATTTGCACATACGGGGTCTTTTGAGGCATTGCTTGGAGCTGACAGCAGTGATCCTGAAAAAAGAAAAAAGCAGTCGCTGGAATTTCAGGTAACAACGGATACTCCGCCGACTTTTCTCTGGCATACGGTCACGGATGATTGTGTCCCGGTTGAGAATTCACTGTTATTTTTTGAGGCATTGCATAAATACAAAGTGCCGGTAGAACTGCATTTGTACCCGACAGGTGTTCATGGGCTCAGTCTTGCAAATGAAGAGACAAGTCATGAAGATGGTGGATGTATTCAGCCGGAATGCCAGTCATGGATGGAACTTGCGTGTACATGGATCAGGAATTTATAAAAAAAGAAAAAGGTGTTCCATAAATCGGAAGGCCTTTTTCTTTTTGTGAAATTTTTTGTAACGTTTCCCATACATATATCGTCATATATGTGAAGGAGGACAAAACTGGTAGAGAGAGGAGAAACAAATGCTGAATATTCAGGAAGTATATGAGCAGTATTTTACTGTCGTATACCGTTATCTGCTCTCGCTTTCGCACAATACCCATATTGCAGAGGAACTGACGCAGGAAACATTCTTCAAAGCACTGAAAAAAGTCGACGATTTCAGAGGTGACTGTGACCTGCGTGTATGGCTTTGCCAGATTTCCAAAAACACGTACTATGACTATCTGAAGAAAAACAAGAAGTATGCACCGGAATCTCAGGACGAAAAGGAAGAAAGCTTTCCCTCAGATCTGCTTCAGAATTTTTCAGATAAAGAAACTGCACTTCAGGTTCACCAGGTTCTGCACAGACTTTCGGAACCGTACAAAGAAGATTTTTTCCCTTCGTGTGTTTGGAGAACTGTCATTTGGTACAATTTCCTCGCTGTTTGGCAAAAGCGAAAGCTGGGCAAGAGTTACTTATCACAGAGCATGTAAAAAGATCAGGGAGGAATTGAGTCATGAAGATCAGTTGTGATGTTATCGAAGATCTGCTTCCACTTTATGTGGACGATATGGTCAGTGAGGACAGCAGACAGCTTGTGGAAGAGCATCTGAAAGAATGTACAACATGTCAGAAAATGATGGAAGAAATGAAAAAGGAAAACAGCCTGGGTCATGGGAAGGAAGGTCTGGCAGACGCGGAAAGAAAAGCAATAGAGCCGCTGAAAAAAATCCGGCGAAAGATCCGGCGAAAACGAATAGCTGCTGTTCTGATGGCAGCCGTATTGGTGGCGGCAACCGGTGGAATTGGACATTACTGGTACTATGACAAAAAAAGCTATATTTCATGGGAGGATGCCGGAATAACAGTCAGAGATGGAAAAATATATGCAGGCATTAATCCGACAGGTCGATTGAGTGCAGTGGTATCAAGTTTGATCAGAAAAATATGTTTTATATGATGTCCCGAGACTGCATGGACCCGCAAAGAATATCCGGCAGATATAGACACAGAAAGGGAACTCTGGGATGTTAAAGACCTTCAGGAGGCACATGACCGCGGAGTCAATGCAGTTACTGATGAAACTTCGATGCCATCTGGTATTGAAAATATCTATTATGTGGATCCGGAGAACATAAAAGAAGCATTCAGACTCTGGGATTACCAGGATGATCCGCAGGAAGCACAGCAGAAAGAAGAAGAGCTGGCCGCGAAATGCCACCTGATCTGGAGCGCAGAGGATACAGATAAATAAAATGCCTATTGATTTATGTACGAAATCGTACTATACTAACAAGTACGATTTCGTATATATTTTATTTGGGAGGTTTTTTATGAATATCGAATTATCGGAGCATTTTACTTACAGAAAGCTCCTGCGTTTTACATTTCCATCTATGGTAATGATGGTGCTGACATCTGTTTATGGTGTAGTGGATGGATTTTTTATCTCGAATTTCATTGGAGCGGAGCCTTTTGCGGCAGTTAATATCATAATTGCCGTTTCTGATGATTTTTGGAGCGGTAGGTTTTATGATTGGTACAGGCGGAAGTGCTCTGGTTGCTTTTACACTTGGCACAGGAGATAAGAAGAAAGCAAACGAGATTTTTTCATTGCTTGTTTATCTCCTGATTCGGACTTGGAATTCTGTTTACTGTGATCGGTGAAATATTTGTAGAACCGATTTCGCGGCTTCTGGGAGCGGATGCGGCGATGCTTCCGTGCTGTGTGACATATGGAAGAATCCTGATGCTTGCACTGATTCCGTTTATGCTTCAGAATGTATTTCAGAGTTTTCTTGTCACAGCAGAGCGTCCGCAGCTGGGACTCTGTACGACATTGGTTTCCGGAGTATCCAACATTATTCTGGATGCTCTGTTTATTGCAGTTTTCCGATGGGGTGTTGCAGGAGCCGCATCAGCAACGGCAATCAGCCAGACGGTTGGTGGTATTGTACCGCTGGTATTTTTTATCGTTTCCAGAAAAAGCAAACTTCGTCTGGGAAAAACACATATGGATCTTCGGGCAATAACAAAAGCATGTACCAATGGATCTTCAGAATTTATGACAAACGTATCTCTCTCCATTGTAAATATGCTGTATAACTGGCAGCTTATGAGAATGCTGGGGACAAACGGTGTTGCGGCATATGGCGTGATCATGTATGTTAACTTTATCTTTCTTTCAATCTATATCGGCTATTCTATGGGATGTGCTCCAATCATCGGTTATCATTATGGAGCCGGAAACAAAGATGAGTTGAAAAATCTGTTCAAAAAGAGCCTGAGGATCATTCTGGTCATGAGTATCGTTCTGACAGTTGCGGCAGAAGCTCTGGCAAGACCATTGTCAATGATTTTTGTAAGTTATGATCAAGAACTTCTGGAAATGACGACCTATGCATTTGCAGTTTATTCTGTTTCATTCCTGATTTCAGGATATAATATCTATGCTTCGTCATTCTTTACTGCGTTGAATGACGGATTTACTTCTGCATTGATTTCTTTTTGCAGAACACTTATTTTTGAAGTGATCGCAGTGCTTGTACTTCCGGTTTTGTTTGGAGCCTATGGAATCTGGTATGCAGTGATTACGGCAGAAGTTTTTGCATTGATGCTGTCTGTTTTTTTCCTGGCACGCAACAGAAAAAAATATGGTTATATCTAAGAAAAGGAGAAAGGAATTATTATGGAATCAGCATTTAAAGACTGGGATTATATTGAAGGAATGATCGACAGTGCTTACCATGAAGCTGCACTTAAAATGAATCTGTCTGACAGTGAATTTTCTATTTTATATATATTTAATGAACATCAGGAAGGATGCAATCAGAGTGCTTTTTATAAAGAATCCTGTATGACAAAATCTACAGTAAATTCTGCTATCCGCAAGATGGAAAAAAGGAACTTCTTTATCTTACGCCAGGAAGTGGCCGCAATACACAGGTTTTTCTTACTGAAAAAGGAAAAAAACTGATGGAAGATACGGTGTACAGAGTGATAGAGATCGAGAATGAAATCTATAACGACTGGACACCGGAAGAACGGGAACTGTTTATGAAACTGAACAGAGATTTTGCAGAGAAATTAAGCGATAAGGTTAAAAAAC